>Ga0056128_1002186_pt1 | contig 22898 bp, 11 predicted proteins | sample WorMetLIZISLAND2_FD_71113 | JGI IMG/M metagenome (GOLD analysis project Ga0056128, IMG submission 71113) | Marine gutless worms symbiont microbial communities from Max Planck institute for Marine Microbiology, Germany - Olavius geniculatus... ... | reverse complement strand
CCTGTAGGCGAGTTCAAGAACCAAAAAAGTGTAGTAAATTTCGAACAGGAGGGGTGTATATTTCACCTATATGGGGAGCAAAAACCCCTGGGCGGATTAAGCCCAAATTTTTTTGGTGGTAGGGGTCCACGACGTAATCACGCCATTCAGATTTGGTGACGATCGGTTCAGGGGTTTTTGGTTGGCTGAGGGTCGAAGTTTGCCTTTTTCCATAGACTTTGAAGGTCGTCCTTACAACACTCGCACTATCGTGTGAGGTGTGATGACAGTAAATCGCACATTTCTGACAGTTATGTTACTTTTTAACATATTCTCCCTGCAGTGTTCCCATTGTTCTGCAAGTTGGTTGGAACCCGTAGCATTAGAGATTTCTTCAAAATGATAGTGATTGTTCACTTATTATTATTATTATTATTATTAAGTTTTTGTTAGCACATGTAGAAATTTTCAGACATAATGCTGTAGAACATCTTCATCTTTCTTGAACTTTTTGTTTCCAAGTGATTCGATCTGTGGTCCAATCACAGTATGTCCTTCAAGCAGAAAGTCTGCGAGAACAACTTTCGAAGTAAACCAAAAGATGCTTTGTCTGCAGCTGATCATTTTTGCCGTGTGCAGTACTCTAACACTGACATCATCACTAACTGACTGATGATCGCTGCAAATGCGGGCGAACTGTTCAAATACTTTCAAGCATATTAAAGTGTTACTGCTGATTACTACAGATGATCTGCAATAAATTTCAGGACTTACTACGCCTTCTGCAACTAGAAAATTTTATGATTATTTTTTGCATATGCCAAACGTCAACACCCATTATTTATATCTTAATAATAATGACGTCACAGTGTGACGTCATAAATGAAACCACGGTATGTTATGTACAATAGTGGCTGTACAACTTCATAATAGTTTTGGTTTTCAACTGTCACTGTGTGCTTGCTGAGAACAGTCCTGGAATTTATTGAACTTATTTGAACTTATTTGAATTTATTTATGTGGTCTGAAGTTATGTGGGAGATTAACTTTTGTTTGTTGTCATCATTTTGGCTAACATGCAGCATCAATTTTGAGAGTTTTGTGTGTTTTGCTAGGTAGGGTGAATGGATGATTACATAATAAAGATGAGGTGTCTGGTGTAACTTTATTTTTATGCATTATAGATTTTTTCTTCTTGCATGCTCTGCCCTAAGGCAGGTTCTAGTGACGATGATGTTATCCAACCCAGCTCTCTGCTCCTGTCTTTAGCTCCTCATAACTGATCTTCTTGTTTTTTTGCTCCATAAGTAGATGATGCATCTTCCTTCTTGGTTTTCCTCTCGGCCATTTCCTTTCCATCTTTCCCTCTAGTACAGCCTTCAGAAGACAGTCATCTTTTAAGACATGCCCGATCCAGTTTGCTTGGCATTGCTTGATGACATGGACCAGAGAACGTTGTTTTTGCACCAGACTCGAGACTTCTTCATTTGACATATGTGCTGTCCAGCTTATCTATTCCATCATGAGCCAAATGCACATCTCAAAAGCTTGTATACGTTTGATGTCTTCTTTTCTAAGTGTCTAAGTGTCTCTGAGCCATAAAGAGCTACACTCCATACTAGTGCTTTCACCATCCGTTTCAAGTCCTTTGAGATGTTCCCTTGTAGTAATTTTCCTCTTCTCGTGAAAGCTGTCTTTGCCATTGCTATTCTTTTCTTAATCTCCTTATCACAACGAGCATCTTCTGTAAGCAAACTTTTCAAGTAGCAGAATTCATGAACTTGTTCTAGTTCAGTGTTTCGAAGCCAGATTGATACTTTGCTTGGTTGACCTTGTGATAAACACCATTACTTTTGTCTTTTTTATTCTTCAGATATTTTCTCTAATACTTCCATCATTCGTTGCAAGTCTTCTTCAGAACTGGCAGTTCTTGTTGTAATGGTGAAAAAATGGTCAAAATTTGTGTACATTTATGGTAGTTGTCGCAAAATTAAATAGGGGTCCCGTTTTCTTTGGAACATTTGGAATATTGAGAGTGTATAAATTGCAGGAATGTCCGAAGTGCAATGCAACGATTGAGAAAGATGGTGGCTGCAACCACATGGTCTGCAAGCGTTGCAAGTTCGACTTCTGCTGGGTTTGCCTCACAGCATGGGAACCTCACGGCTCATCATGGTCAGTAGCTGACATATTCTGTTACACTGGTTTGGCTTTTCGTGTCATTGTCAGATTGCAGTCATGTTTTGTTGTCTGTCTGCACTGAGGCATATTCGGCTGCAAGTGAGCAAGCCCATCTCAGAGCTGCAGATCATCGCCGCTTGGTAGCATAGCTTGAAGTTACGATCAAGAGGTCATGTGTTTGACTCCCAATCCTGGTCATATTAGCTTCCAGTCATAGGGTTAGGCTGCTGGCATTTATCTATGTTGGGTGGTAGGTAACGTCGTGTGATCCCGTATGGCAGTAGTTTTCAGATGGGTTTTCATTAAAGAGCTATAAGCACTTTTTTTATCCTTTTGACAATTTCAGTAATAGGTTAGTACTGCATTGTGGAGTAAATGAGTATTGTATTTGTATTTGTGATACTGATTGGTTGATATGCCGAATTGGAAATATTACCTCTAGCAAGCCATGAAGTAAAAAACTGTAGGCTGTGCAGGATGTTCTGGGATATTGGGCAAACATTCCTGTCTGCAGTATAATTACAATTGAAGGATAATTCTGTCAGCAGGTCATCATAGGCACGTTTCACACTTTTTGCTTTTTATTTCTCTGTGACTTCCTGAGAATCTCAGAGAAATAAAAAGAGCGAAACGCATTTCTTGTTTGCAGGTATAACTGTAACCGATATGACGAAGAAGAAGCAAAGAAAGCTAGAGATGCACAAGAGGTAAACGTAGTTAGGAATTTGTCTTTATAGCAGTAGGAGCCAGAGGCCGTTGGGATATCAGTGATAAATTACATTACGTCTGGAGCCTTATTTACAGTATTTCCTGGATATTGTGCTAAAATATTACTTAGTCTTTTCTAAATCAGCAACTTTCAACTTTGCAAGTTTTTCATAGGAATGTAGTAAGTTGATTTATGGAGAGAATTCCCAGCTTACAGCGATCACGAGCAGCACTACAGCGCTATCTGTGTGTGTAAATAGAAACATGAATGGACTATTGGCATTGGTCCTGGTTGAATATGCCAATGGCTACAAATGTAAACGAGTGTATATTAACTGATTTTGCTGCTTAAATTTGCTGACATGAAATTATTATTTTTTTGGCAATATGTAGAAATTATATGAAAACGAAGACTGAAATAATGAATGCGTGCACGTTTGATGTTTCTGTAAGCAAGCTAATACGATATAATTAAGTTTTTTGTAACCTTTTTACCCATTTTCAATTTATCACAAGCTCAGCTTACAAACTTTTTCACATTATGCTTTCGATGTACATAATTAGACATTTGGATAGTAGACATTTATGCACTTGTGCTATGTTGCTGCTTACAGCGATCACGAGCAGCACTACAGCGCTATCTGTTCTACTGCAATCGTTACATGAACCACATGCAGAGTCTTCGGTTTGAGAACAAGGTTAGTTTTGCTTGAACACAGACTTGATGTATGCAGTCTGTTGATTTGAGATAACATTAAGGCTTTGTTGTTGTTTGTTTGGCACAGGAATTCCGATTACTGTCTTGACTGTAGATATATTTGATCTGAGACTTCCTTTTAGTTGTACTTGTGGGTGTTTGAACAAACGTCTGAACAGTAACAAACGCATTGCAAAGTAAACTGATTGGTACTCGGCATTGGAAATATAACCTCTAGCAAGTCATCAGTGAATTAGAAGTACTTTTAAAATGCGGAATGTTTTCAGGCAGTGGTCTGAAGAAGATGTTTTAATCAAAAACCCAGGTGATATTAGTAGTGTTAGTCAGGCCCGTCGAGAAGGTGGGGTAGGGGTGGTTAGCTACCCTGGGCCCGCGACGTTTGGGGGGCCCTGCCGTCGGCCAGAAATATAAAGTATGCCAGAATGTACCATTTTGAAAAAAAAATCAAAAATTTTCTCCCTAGATGGGCCCCGTGAAAATGTTTGGGGGCCCTGCAAGAATGTTTCCCCGGGCCCCGCTGTGGCTCTCGATGGGCCTGGTGCTAGTGCTAGGCTAGAATTAATTATCCCAGCCCGACTTTTTTTATCTGTGTCTATTTTGCAGCCATGCCCAGCCTGTTGATTTGTTATGTAAGCCCGGCCCATACCTTGCCTTGTCTCTGCGCATGTCTAATGGTAGTATCAGCCAAAGTCAGTTGCTGTGTAGCAACTCGTAGCAATGTTGAACGTAGCAGTGAATGTACTAATGTGAGACTAGTGTTGTTACAGTTTCTCCCTGGCCAAAGTCAGTCGGTTTTGATACGGTTTGATACTGTTAAAAAACCACAGTTTCACTGCCGATTTTGATAACCATAACAAATCTATATGAGACAGTGCTATAATGTGACTGCATTGGTTGGTTGTGTGTTGTAGTTGTACGCTGGTGTTGTATAGTTGTGTGCTAGTTGATAATTTTGTTGTCATAATGATAATGTTGTAACAATGCAGAACTTGCATGATAATGTTATTGCTGCATGATATTATCGTAGTTGTATGATGTTGTAGTTTTGCACAGTTGTAAAAGAGCATATAGAGGTGATACAGCAGCACAGCATGTTGTGGATTATTAGCCTTGTAGTTTGTGATGTTTTGTGTTGGTTGTTGTAGTTGTATGCAGGTGTAAAAGAGCGTATGGAAGCAATGCAGCAGCACAACATGTCCTGGATTGAGGTTCAGTTTTTGAAGAAAGCCGTCGACGTTCTGTGTCAGTGCCGCCAGACCCTCATGTACACCTATGTCTTTGCCTTCTACCTGCACAGAAATAATCAGTCTATTATATTCGAGGTATTTTATTTTATATCGTATTTTGTGATTTATTTGGGCTTTCTTATATTGCAGCTCAGTTTTGTTTTATTGTTAAAAGCTGTCATCCAGTACCATAGTGTTACACTGTTAGTGTAGGATGCACTGTGGAGTACTTTGTTGTAATTGGAATTGTAATTATGCAGTAGTGAAAGCACTTCTGCAGCAAATGTAATGACTTTTGTAACAATTGGTTAAACTGATTTATATTTAGTAGCTTATTTCAGCAGCTGGATGTTTAATTACTGAAGTAGTATATTGAAATTGAGTTGTGTTGTTGTTTCGCTGTGTGTGAAGGACAACCAGAAAGATCTTGAGAATGCAACGGAACAGTTGTCTGAGTATCTGGAACGTGACATCACGTCGGACATGCTGTTTGACATCAAACAGAAGGTCCAGGATAAATCCAGGTAACAGCTTGTCAGTTGTATCTTGCTGACTTGTTACTGACCTGCACTCTACAACTATCAGTCGTGGACAACTTAGAGCTCGGCTGAAAACTCATCTTTTCAGCCAGGTTTATGCAATGGATCTCTGATAAATTTTTTTGAAGAGTGTATAAACTGAACTGATGTCTGACGAATGAAAAGGAATACTTTTACTGCTGGTTTTGTTCATGCGTGGTTGTGTGTGGCCGGTTATTTATCTATAGCTGTCGTGGCTTGATTAATGGAGTTGGTAACCTGCCTTTCCATGAACTGTCCTGGAACACATCCGTGATGCTGTTGTAGTCACCAAACTACCTACCATTGGCGTTTTGCTGCCCATTTTGCGCAGAAGAGAAATAAATGTTAGGCTCTCTCCTGCCTATTTTTGCTGTGAAGACTGATTTTAGACGTAATCTCTCCAGTAGAAGCTTTTTGGTGAAGTTTTTATGCGCAACAGCAGCTACTGCTGTAGCGCATTTTAGCCATCGCAATTCTGTCTGTCCGTCTCTCTGTTCGTCTGTCACATGGGTGGATCAGTCAAAAACGGTGCAAGCTAGGATCACCAAATCTTCACCGTCAGCTGCCTGGAAGACTTTAGTTTCTTGAACTGTAAAGCTTTTCCATAAATTTGAAAGGGGTCACCCCCTGAGAGGGCACTTAATGAGAGGGTGGTGGGAAAAATTTGCAATTCTCAGCCGATACGGCGTTGGCAGAGATAGGCGGCGCCCTCTGGTGAGTAGATAGTAAAACGCTATACATATTTAGCCGCTGGTTGTCTGGCGACTGATTTTGTTTTGCTGGGCTTTCTTTGAAACTGTAGCCAAAAGCCGTACAGATGAGATCTACGGATGAAGACTACCGATCACTGGTGTATGACGGTGCTCCGCTGTTGCACGTTTCGCTTTGCGTTAGCAGGGTTTTTCTTGTTAGTGTAACTTTTAGATTGTTGTTGTTGTTGTTGGCAGGTACTGTGAAAGCCGATGCAAGGTTTTGCTGGATCATGTTCATGAAGGCTATGACAAGGACTGGTGGGAGTATAAGGAAATAGTGAACTAGTTAATTGAGTGATGAGTGAAATAATATGATTAGGTGTGTTAACTGCACTGTGCTTGACTGGTTCACATTGTGCTCTAGTTTTACCTTTTGTGGCGTTTGTTACCGATAGCAGAAACTGATCAGTGTGTCATTCTTTTCTAATGACAGATTTTTCTGGTGCCTGAAACCGGCACCGGATATAGCATGTTCAATTTCATGCCGGAAACCAGCTGGAAAGCTGAACTGTGATTGGTCAATCTTAGCAGACAATAGCACTGTTTGTTTGTTTGTGAACAAAGATGAAAGATAAAGTGGAGTGATAAAAGCATTTTTTCAACTTGTAGAACAGCATGAAAATAATAAATTTCTGTATAAAATTCTCGTAGTCGGAATCCATCTTTGTTTTGTCTGCTGATGTCATTTGCTGGCAAAGTGTGTCATGGTTTTCAGCACCAGACGACTGGTTCGGCGCCAGAAACCAGTGCCGGAAACAGGCGCCAGAAAATGGTCTGTGTGTCATCAACTTAATATCACATTTTTTGATACAAGGCCGTCATTGTTGGGAGCATTATAGCCTAGAAGGAATCAACAAGCACAACATTTTAACGAAAAACCATTGGTTGCAGTGGCAGTGATTGAGATGATTGGGCATTTTGTTGTAACAAGAATCTGTGTATTGTGAGAATGAAAACTACATTGCTCAGCATACTGATAGTGCACATGTGTCGCCTGAATTTGGTTTATTTGATGAATTTTTGACATCATAACAGTGCACGTGACAGTTTGAATGACTAATTTACTTGTCTTAGAAACAAGTGCTTGTTTAACCTGCATTGAGATTCACTATCACTGTTCATCGTGTGCTGTTTCATGCATTAGCACTTGCCGTAGCCATAATACCTGTACTAAGTCTGGTACTGTACTGTACTGTACTGGTATGTTAAATGTGCATTGCATACTCTGTACATGACATTGGAATCGCTTATAATGACGTCTTTTAAAGTCATTGGGAATAGAGATATTGGATCCAAGGTATGTGCTATAATGATGAATGAGTTGATGCAGTTGCTCTTGAGTCTTGCCTTTTCAACTGCAGCCAATGTGCATATCTTTCTTGACTGTAACACCATCATTTGCATGGATATGTGATCATGTCTCTGTATGGAATTATTGTGTGGCCATCCTAATATACGCGGTGTTTCATAAAAAGGACTCGTTTTCCTTTCTTTCATAATTCAGTCAAATGATGATCAACTTACATGAAATTTTTATTAGTTGTAGCTGAAGAAATACTAATTCAAAATATTTAAACAATATATGGCAGTTGATTAAATATTCTTTGCTAGTCATGACAACGCTGACGTCATAATGTGTCGTGTACAAGCTTGCTTGTCTCAACTGGTGCTGTGAGTTGCTACCATGTTCTGATGGTGAGAAATCTTGTTCCCTCATGACAAATTCTTGAAGTTTTACAGCTGCAGCTACAAGAAACATGCAAAGCAATCACATTTACGTGTCTGTGGGATAGTTGGACTTCCACATGTTCGAGCAAAACAGTGCACTAGCTCACCGAGCTTGCAAAATGGTTGCGTTTTTGGATCGCGAGATGCCTGATTTCGTGCCCCTATGTTGCTTAGTGCTGCATTATACGATGAACACTTTTCATCAGTGAACCAGGTTAAGTTTACCATTGAAGGAGGGTAGCAACTGACAGCACCAGTTGAGACATGCAAGCTTGTACTCATGACACAATATGATGTCAGCGTTACGTCACGACTGGCGAAGAATATTTAATCAACTGCCATATTTTGTTAAAATATTTTGAATTAGTGTTTCTTCAGCTACAACTGGAAAAAATTTTGGTGTAAATTGATCATCATTTGAGTGAATTATGAAAAGAAACAAACAGGGGTCCTTTTTTATGAAACACCGTGTACTACGTTATTGGTCTTGCCCATCTGTCTGTCCATCCTTCTGTCCCATACGGCCTCATAACTTGAAAAGAATAAGGCACAGAAAAATCAAAATTGGTATTAATGTTCCCAGTGCCAAAGAAGCCGGAATGCCTGTTTTCAGCTCGTCAAAAGTCAAGCTTACTGGAAGTCGAAACCTGAGGAAGATGACGCATAGCTCGTGTAAAGATGGCTTGGCCTGATTTATTGTGAACGATTGTGATAATAGAAAATATAAAAGCAGACTTTTAGTTGAAATTAGAAATAACTAAGTGCTGTATGTGCATAGCTAGGCGGACGGCTGCATATCATGTTGGTTTGCTTGTGTTGCTGTTCATTCGACTCTGAGCCTGCAATGCAGTCTCAGTGTGAGTGGCAGAAGCTCTTCGGTTTGAACATTTCGGTGCTGATTCTGTTTTTACTCGTCAGCGCATTGTTAACTGTACACTGAGTGCTGTTGGTCATTAATAGTTTTCAACATATCTTTATCGATATATTTGCTCGTTTTTATGTCATCAGTCTGGTTTGAGTGAATTGTAAAAAGAATTTTACAGAACTTTACGCTGAATGCTACCGTTTACATTAAAGCAACTTATGACGATCATGCTGATGCGTTGATTTTGGTGTGTGGTAATAATGAAGGGTGAACTGCTGTGCTGTGATATTTTGGGCTTGCTAGGCTCCCTTGGTTTCAAGAGGCTTGCACGTGCGCAATGAAATAAAGCAACTGATTTCCATTTGATATATTGCAGCACTTGTGACCCTCTGCAACGAAATACAACTTCTCAACAAGTTTGTAGCGGCACGTTCTGCTTTGTGACAAACAGTAAATGGAGTCGACGGCAACTGTTTCCAGTTGTGTTGTATTTTATTTTATCTCATTGTACATGTGCAAGTCCCATTTCTGCCAGCAGAAATGCTGGTGTATCATATGGCCAATGCCATACGTCTAGGCTTCGTTTTTGTAGAACAGGTTTGAGCAAATTGTGCACGAATCAACTGAATCATGCTACCACTACATTTGTATTGCTTTACATCAGCCTGTATCACTTGCAAACAGTAGGACAAGGGTTTAGTTTATGTGTGCAGTGATGGGTAACTAACTAAAATAATTAAACTATTAGCCACTACTTTGACAACATATTCAACTAAACTTAGAAAGTAATGTTTTAACTAAACTTTTTCCGACTAATTTGCAACTATATTGGCTGTAAATTGGTGCAACATTGATGACAAAATACTGATGGCATTGGCTACAAATAAACTCAGTTTGAGAAGAATTTAAACATTTTGAACACATGAAAAGTAAAGTACATGAATAAATAAGTCACTGTCTTAATTTATGAATTTATTTCTATTTACTGTTGCGACAGTTGCTACCCTCAGTTCACTCCAGTAAGTCTACAGGGTGGGCCAAAAAATGGCACAATGTTTTTATGTGCCAATAACTTTTGTCAAATATTAACCGATTTTCGAAAGTCTTTCACTATCAAAATCGAGAGACAGTGTGTAGTAACATTATCACTGAAGATCCCACCACATCTAATATGTGTTGCTACACTACCTTGTGAAATGTTAGATATCGCACTCAAGCCAGCGACGACGCGTGATCAACGTTAATCAAGCTTGACCTGTGGCCCCCAAATAGCCCGGACTTAAATCCGGTCGATTATGCTGTTTGGGGTTGGGGGCCTCAACAGATGGTGTATCAACGTCGACAATTCACGACAATCAACCAGGTAAGGCAGGCGATCAATCACTGAATGGGGCGAACTGTGGCAGCATTTGGTTGATCGCAGGTCGCGCCATTGGTCAGTGGCGTCGCCGGCTTGAGTGCGTCGTCCAGCAGCAAGGCGGACACATTGAACATTTGATGTGAAAACTGCGAGATGTGACAGTTACTTTAGACAATAAATGAGACAATAAAGAGGTTGTTTCCTTTTGTTAATTTTTTTACAATGTGTTGTTACAGTCATCGTCTTGTTTTCAATTGTTGCTTTTAAAACACTGACATTTCACAAGGTAGTGTAGCGACGCATTTAAAGTGTGGTGGGATCTTTCGTGACAGTTTTGCTATAAATTGTCTTCTGATTCCGACAGTAAAAGAATTTGAAGATTGTTTGATATATTTGATAAAGTTATTGGCACATAAGAACATTGTGCCATTTTTGGCTCACTCTGTAATGATATCATAAGTCCAAAATTGTACATTGTGATTTAACTATTTCATATAAATTCAAGTAATTGCTAAGAAAAAATTAATAACTAAACTAAAGTTTTTACTAATATATTTTATTTTTAATTAAACTAATAATCTAACTAAAATAAATTAAGTACACTATTAGCCCATCAATGTATGTGTGGTAATCATATTGTTATTTCAAAGAAACTCCAATATACTGATGTAGACTGTCTATCAGATACAACAGAAAGAAGTCAAATGCCATTAACTTCGGTTTTGCGGTTAACACAGAACCAATTTAGGTGTCTATGTGCATTGTGGCCCACGTTATTAAATCTCTGAACATGTGGACACTTTCGAATTACATAAAAAAATCTTCGACCTTGGATGACTTTCAAGGTCAGTGACAACCAGTACGGTCGGCCCCACCCTAGCGACAGCTAGGCTTCTTGTTTATTACAGCATCACATTTTTTGTTTGCAATTTTTTGATGGTAACTGGCAAGTTGCAGTAAAGGTGTGATAGGCCCTATATACAGTGCATGCAGCATGTTGATTGACAATAGCAGTGAATGCGGTGATTTTTGATTAGTTTTCATTAACATTTACTACTATTGTATATGTAAAATGCGATGTATGATGAATTGCTGTGTTGATTACTTGCACCCTTGTAGGCCTCATGCATAGTCGCTCGTTGGCAAACAAGAATGGCGTGTCACCACAACTTTAACAGTAGGCAAGACCGTAACCAGAATTTTTGCTCAGGGGCCCAGGGGGTTTTGAGCTTCCCTCCTTTTTTCCTACTTTTCCTTTTTTCTTTCTCTCCCTTTCTTTTTCCTTTTTTCCCTTTCTACTTTTCCCCTTTCCTTTCTTTTATTTAGAAGTAAGACCCCTCAAGTCCAGCTAGAAAGTCTGGGGAGCTCTGTGAGCTTCTGCCTGGGGCGGATCGAGCCCCATTCCCCCAGTTTCTTTTTATTTTTTTACTTCCCCCAATTTTTTCTAGGAGGCATTTGCCTTCACCTGTCAATGGCGGGATGCTTCCCGCAAGTGTGAAATTCGAGCCGCAAAAGATGTGTCGCTCAACTTTCACGCGTCAACGTTGTGTCGTTCTTTAGCACTTGATAGCAGCCGGCGACCATTTGCCGCATGCAGGTTTTCTGATGGTAGTGCGGCAGCTTTCGCTTTTATAGCTGGTCCAAACTTCACTATTTTGATTTGTTTTGGATTTATTTTACGGCTTGTACAGCGTGTTGTACGGCAAATCGACAACTAATCGACGCCAGTGTATGTTGAGCATTAAGCCTACGCAAATAGCGTGGTGTGCGCTGCCGATGTGAGTGAATTCTCGCATTAATACTTGCTAGCTTGCCTGCTTTCTACCGACACAGTTAGTTTACAGTTGCGGCTTACGCGCTGCGTGTTTCGTTGTTCATTCAGTGCAACATCTTGAGACCACAGAGACTCTCGTATTGCTAGCCTACGAGAATCACTATGAAAAGTGAAAAAATCACGGCATACTTTTTTTCAGAAATTGCTAAATTCGCGACGAATCCACAGTAGCAGTTTACTGGAAGCACATTTTCACTCAACGTTATCAGTCACTAATCACTTGTTCAGTCTATGATTGAACGATAGACGGTCAGCGTTCTTTGTAACGAACGTCAAACATCTGTCGTTTTCATGAAACCATGTCCTATATAGAAAGTGCTATTCAGTGAATATATAGGTTTTAGCAAATAAAGAATTACCATTTAAGGTTCAACTTCATTGTGTTGTGTTTAGGCCTAACGTTAGAAATTTTCGTACCATAGGCCTATTTCAACACAGAAACTCAGCATTCGTAAAAAATCGTGACAAAAGCTGAAATTTACGGCGAACGCCAAAATTCACGGTTTCCATGAATTCGTGACTTTCCTGTAGCTTTACTAATGTCCGTTGAAGCAGAAGTCGACAGGTCAGGTCCTGCGGTATGTCTTAATTTGTCACTCTGATCGAGGCCAGTAGGCCTACGGCTGCACCTGCACCGAACCGATTCATATTCTTCAACGGTCAGTGGCGAAGACTCGATATCAATTTTTCACAAAGGCTTTTGACTGCGTTTGGTGATGGCTGTTGTCCTTAAACCAGAACACCGATTGTGGGGTTTCTACGGCGCAAAAAAATTCCGCCAAGTCAATGCACACACAGTCGTGTAATTACTTTGGACAGAAACGAGCCTATGCGACCACAATATATCAAACGCCCCAGGCTCAGACGCACATATCAGTGTCACAAACGGACATAGCCTACAACTTAGCGTGACAACAGCTCACTATGCACATAATGTGGGAGAAAAAATAGTTAGGTACTTGTCCGTTTATTTACCCGCACCCGAATTAACTGCTACGGTTAGGCTTGCGGGTAGGGTTAACGTTAGGAATAGGGGTAGGGTTGAGGTTAGGGTTATGGTTAGGGTCACTGTTACAGTTAGTACTAGCATTAGCGTTAACAACAATAATTCGGGTGCGGGTGAATTAACGGACAAGTACCAATAGTTTGATGCGATTCGTTCCCAAGTTACCGTTAACCGCTTGTGTGCAATGACTTGGCGGAATTTTGTGGAAAGTCAATCAGTCAATCGACGTATGAACATAACCCGCATCTATAACGATATTATAGGCCCCTATATGCCTAAGCCTAGTGATATTGGAGCGCCGCATCTGTGCGATATAGGCCCTAAGACCTTGTATATAAAAGCGTTGGGAACACTGGAGTGAGTCGTTTCTATGCAGTTATTAACGCAGCCTATATACAGTGAATCACATTTTTTGCTCGGCAACAAGCTGAAGACACTTGCGCCGACGTACGGTCGATGTGTGGTCGAACACGATGCATCGCAGATTGACGACGTACTACGTCTTTCTACAGCTCACTCGTTAACAAGCTTTAACAGTGGCACAACCACCGAAACAAACGGGGGTATTAAGACATGTCTTCCTGATTCCTCATAGCTGGCTGCCATCATCCAAACTCTTTACAGCTGTAGCTAAAACTTGTAGCACAAGGCCAGTGCCACGAGTGGCGCCAATTTAAAGGCATATATCATTTTATTATGAAAAATATTTTATCCCCCGCAGTAAGAATCCGGAGAGTTAAAAAAACAACAGTTTAAAGTGACTAAGAGGTATGGTGCTTCGTCGCAACATACGCAGAAAAATAAAATACAGCATACAACATAAAACATTACAACAATAAAAAAAACAATTAATCTAAGTGGGACTAGAAAGAATTGGTCCCCATATCTTTCAGAACGTAGTTGCCCCTGAGCTTGAAGCAAACTGGAACCGGCGACTTCAGATTGTAACGACACAGGTTCGGTGAAACCAAGATAAACCAAATCAGCGGCAAAATAGGCCTTTGATCAGAGACATCGTCAGTGACAAACGCAGATGAAGCCCAACGAAAGCATTAATTAGGAGTATACTTTAGGAGCGAATGTGCTAAATAACGTCTTCTTATTTAGTATATTTGTCTACAGACTGCGCGAATGCTGCGAGTTTATCAGCAACATGGATGCGAACTTGCGATGCTCGATGACAGCTGGCAGCGGGTTGCATCGAAGACTGCAGCGGAAAGTCGCGTGAGATCTCATTAGCTGTTCTGAGTGGAAACTACGACGACGACGTAAGTAAGTAGCTGCATAGACTCACTCATTCACTAACAAGCTTGTAGCTACCGATCAGTACTACCGGCTGATTCCATTGGTGACGGAGAGTGAGCAGAAAGGTCTCGATCAACCAAACAGATCCACGTGCAATGCATGCTGATTTCAGTGTCAGCAAATGCGCCGTCCTGTAGGGCTTTCTTTAGATTATTGTATACACTGTGTCTCAAAAAACGTCCAACTTTGTAATTGTCCATATCTTCTTAAAATATTTAGCGATTTTCGAAATTCTTTTATTGGCACACTTTGTGGACAAGTAGCGGTAGTATAATTATTAAACATCCCACATACCTTAACTGTGTTGCTACACTACAATGTAAAACTTAAATTGTTAAAAATTACTAAAATTCTGGAAATACGTATGCAAAAATTTTCTTCTGGAACAATTTTCAACTAATTTTTATGTTAAAAGTAAATGATGTTAGGTTTTTGATGCATTTCTTGTGTTTCTAAACAAAAGCAATGGATATTATTGTAAATAATAATTTTTAATACAGTAACGATACACCGGCAGGCCTAATGTAAACCTATTATTCATTTAGCAATGAGGCAAGTTTGAAAAATTTAGTTTCTAGAGAATTTTTTGAGGATAACCAGCAAAAGGGAAGGACTGGACACGTTACTGAAAAGATTTGGAAAACAGGAAGCACCGACAAAAACATGAGACTGGCATACTGAATTAAACATACCGTTAAACAGGCCAGATATTCACAAAGACAGGTCTAATACAGTGTAGTATCGTACAAATCATTCATCGCGATCTTGGTTTAAAGTGCCTTTTTATCTTCCAACACGCCTGTTGCCTATTGTTGCTGTTTTTTTCTTGCATTTATATTTTACAAGGTAGTGTAGCGACACGGTTACTGTACGTAGAAATCATTGGAGCAGCAAGGAGATGCTCATGACGTTGTGTCAATGACCGGAAGAGCACTTGTTGAACTTTACCGCCAACGTCAGCTTCTGAGACGCACTTCTACTGGATTCGGTATTATGCATGAATCTGGCGTGTTCTTTAATCTTTAGTGTCGTTGTAGGTTTACTCGTTGATGCAATATGCATTGCACTACTAAGTGCAGTCAGTCTGCAGCGAGCGAAACACAAATAACCCGCTGTGTGTGTCACCAACACGGTCATTACATCTTCCTAGGCAACAAGCTGCTGTATCTTCATCACTCACCATGCGTCTTCATTAAATTTGGACATCGCCGTCGCCCAGACGTCATTCGCTAATAGTCTATAGTACGTCAACAATATTTGCTCTTGACGCCCACTGACTGCTATAACGACGTACACCAACATATTAAGTCTGTTTCGTGACCTATGTGGGTGCGTTGTCAGAAACTAATAAGTTTGTGAATGTATGTCGTAATATGACACACGCTCACCGATAGTTACTTGTCTTTTTTGTTCTCTTTTTCGTTTTGCTCGTCTTCCCGGTTAGTTGATTTCTTATGCGGTCGTTCTAATCGGCCGCATTACAGGTTTTGTCCGTGCGTCCCCTAAGGGCTACTAATTCGAAAACGAAAAGGTTTGTAAAAAACCTAAATTGGTGTAAACTGCGCGCACCATTTACTCATTGGAGATGCTAAGATCTAAACAGTGGCGTATTCAGAAATTGAAAAAAAAGAAACGTACGTGATGTAATAATAGCAGAAACAGTTTACGTTAAGCTTAGACTTTGCCTGCACTTTCTCTTCTCATAAGTTTTTTTTGTTTAATGGTTAAAATCTGTTTCACTTTAAAAGAAAAACAGGCGAAGCCCCCTAAAAAGCTCATACATCCAAAACATGGGGCTCTGCACCATCCTCGCTCTAAGGCTCGGCCGCCACAGCATTCACTTAGCAAAACAGTTTTAGCGCAAGCAGTTCGCTTGTCAAACGGTCGCAATCACAGCATGCAGCTGACATTGAAAAGCCTCTTGACGAGCATTTAAATAGTAAATACGTGGCAGCTGACTTTGCAGCGGGGCTGTGCCGTCAATTGTTCGTGCTTATTCGTTTAATAAGTAAGTAAGTAAGTAAGTATAAGTAAAATTGTTATAAACATTGTTATAAACGTTTGTCTGTACTTTAGTCTAAAACAAATCTTAACTACTGCCGCTACTAAACATTAACGCTTTAAAAAAATAGTGTTAATATTACTGAAAAATTTGTTATTGTGCAGACTGTAACGTAAATCCTTAAACATTATTTGAATTTGTAGTTTATCTTATTACTCACTATATACTTAATAATTTTCAATCGTGTAATGTGTACCTACAATGTGAGTCAAAAAATTTTACCCCTCCCCCTTTTTATAGTTTTAAAACAGTTTTGTGAACTTTATTTTTCAAAGACTGAATAATTTTGAGCCATATTATAAACGCATATTCGGCGTTTAAATCTACACCAAATTACAAAGTTTCATTGAATTATTTTTAAATCTGCAGAACAAAGTTATGCCATATTATGCGCGCTCACCAAGAGAATTTTCCATTTTCACTACGCATTTGCCACAAAACACAAACTTTTTAATATTTGACAAGAAACACATGGTTAAAGTAAACAAATTGTAAAAAAAAGTTTGTATCTGATGTTTAAAATGTTTACCAAAGGCCAAAACACATGCATTCAGACGATAATTCGAAAGTCTGCGACAAGCCATTCTGTTTATGCTGCAGCACAACTTTTTGCTCTAGAATGGTCTTCGGTTTTGAGTTAAAGTGTTTGCAGCATTGCACCCCGCAAATTTGGCGTAGGTTTAAACGCCAAATATGCGTGTAAAATATGGCTGGAAAAGTCCAAGTTTTAAAAAAACAACATTCAAAAAACTTTAGGAGGAAGTAAAATTTTCTGACTCACTCTGTATGATTAATTATGATTTTAACATCATTCGGTACGAATACTCGAGCCGAAGATCTCTGTGACGTAGCCTATAATAACGCTGAAAACAGAACAAGCTGCGGAGGCTGACAAGAAAGTGAATGACGTGCGTCAACGCCTCGGCAGCGTTTCTCCGAGTCTCTGAAACTGCGTACGTCACTTACTCACTCACTGCAGCATTCAGCATGACTTCCAATCCAACGCAACGTACGCAACCCCAGCGCAAGACATTCTGGCGTTTTGGCCGTTGCGTCGCTTAAGTCGCTTGCGTCAGCTGCGTCTCTTGCGCTTGTTGCATGCATAGTGACTTTTTTGCGTTCGTTGGGTACTTGTTCGCGTACTTTTTGCGTCGCCTGCATCAGTTGCGTTAAAAAGCATGCAAGAGCCCGTGCGTCGCGCGCTCTGCGTGCGTCACTCACTCAGCGCAGCATTGCATTAATATGCTGACTGACGGTGCATGCCAGCTCACTATACAATCGCTCGCTCGCTTCAGCTCGCGTCGTCGTCGTCGTCGTCGATGACATGACGTACTTCAGCAACTGCTCGGCGTCTCGCGGCTAATCTTTGCGTCAACTTCGAACTTCGCTTTTTCCGTCGAGTTGTAACCGAAAACCAGACCGACGGACATACAGCGGACGTAATCTTCGGTGGGCAAAGTAGTGCATAAAAAGTGGAACAGCATAGTACAATGCTTTTTACATAGATCATACAGTTTTGGAAACGATTGGCCTCGATCGCTGCAGTGGACGTTGATCATACTGAACACTTGAACACAGTAATCAACACGACCACTCTTCACTGCAGTGATCCATGCTACTCGTCTCCGAAGACGTTTGATTGCTCCATCTAGTATCTACCAGAAGCACGTATTTTCCACTTCTTATGCGCCACTTGGCAATATGCGTGTGCTGTAGCCAGTTGGCGTCGTCGACGCAGATGGCGTACCTGTCCGACCGGTACTCGACGATCTCAGCGGCGCAGACGACGGCCGGCAGTCTCGATGATGACTCGGCAGACTGGCTAATGCAGCGGTTTGTAGTCGAGTTCCGCGACGGTCTGTACACGTACAGGGAGAGCAAGTCGGTGGCGTTGATCGGCGTCTACGTTTTGCTGTTCGCGGCGTCTGTCGTCGGTAACGTCGCGGTGTTGAGGATCGTGCTTCCATTCCGCAGAATGCGCAGCGTCACGCACTACTTCATCATCAACCTCGCCGCAGCCGACCTACTTCGTACGTCCGCCATTTTTTCCTTTTCTTTATTTCTTTTTATGCTTTACGCTTGTTTTAGTTTTTTTTCAATCTTAAACTTTTAGCTGTCTCATAAGCATCTTTTCCTACTAAAAACTAGGCCTATTCAGTGCGGAAGCGGACTGACAGCAGATCAAATAATTTTTTCGGTTGCAAAGGCGGACGTGGATTCTTGGTTAACATCCGCGGACTGACGTGAACTCCAAATTTCGGGATCCGCACATCTCTGGTGGTGGACTGTCCGGTTGATTCTCTTAGCTGCAAAATAATCTTTTTGCTAACGACGCCGATACTCTTTTTATGCACTACTGGTAAAATGGAAATGTTTTGAGAAAAAATACTCGAGCATTTCTAAATTTTAAATATCTTAAAAACCGACGGATAACAAGCTTAGTCTGCCACTTGAAACTAGATAAAAATAAAAAAAATGATAGCGAACGCAAAATAATACTAAGGCAGTTTGCGACTTACTGCAATCTATAACAAAGAATGTGCAGAAAATAACAATTGTCACTGTGAGCCATCGATAAAACTGTATTGAAACGATGGATCATTGGATCATGCTAAACGGGGTCGCCAATCGGTCAAATGTTGACACGTTACTGTGTAAATAACTTTTGACTTTCTGCTGCCTTCGATCCACAGCGATCAGTCTAAGCATATCAGCAGAGTGCAGATAGCATGGTTTCAGAAACCAATAGGATTATTGTTTTCTCATTTCGGTCCCTTTTGGTGATCGTGTTTTTTATTCTACGGTTAGAATATCTGAGAAGTGTTGGGTTAAACTCCCGGCGCAAGTAGTGACAAAATGTGCAAATATTTGTAATGTTACATTTTATAACATTTATAAGGCTGCTTTATGTGTGTGTGCTACAGTGACGGTGGTCTGTATGCCGACATCAGTCAGTAGGTGCGTCTACAAAGCGTGGATATACGGCTCGCATATGTGCAAAGTCACATCATACATGCAAGGTTAGTTCTTCTAGCTGCGCTCAATCAGTCTTTTAACGAATGATTCTTTTTAGCGATGATTGCGTGTTGCCGGTTTTAATTATATTTTAATCGTATATTAAATAAGCTTTTATCACCACATGTGCGTGCTTGTGTGCGTTTTCTTTCCCATTATACGGCCTTTTGATTGATTACAATGTTGATTGATTACAGACATATACCACGCAAGGCAAAAGTAATAAAGGTTGCCATTTTAAAATTCTGTTCGCTGATTTGTTTGCCCAGTTAGCCGCTTGCCCATCGGTTTTTTTTATCCCTTGTAACTTAAGAATCAAAGTTCGAATTTGGTGAAAATAAGCTGGCTACGAAAAGTAGCTTATACTTGATGTTGTTGCGGTTTTTGTCTAGAACATCAAAGCTGAAGATCGGCCAGAGCTCGCGAAGCTTAGGCACGAAATCCGATCTAACCGAGCCAAGTAGGCCTAGTCGAAAGAACCGCTGCTGCGAGATATAATTATAAACTCAAAAGTGTCACCCATACATGAGTGACGAGCGACGTGTGACGTAATCTTTCAAATTTACCAACTGGAAATGTCGAGATTGCGAGGTTACTGATGTGCGTGTATATTGATGTGCTTATTATATAGTTACTTTTATGTTATTTTATGTAACATTACATTTTTAGGTTTTCGATATTGTTTACCCCACTATCTATTTTGTTTTATTTGTGCTACGTTTCGGCGTAATACTGATTGATTGATTTATCGATCGTTCGATTGATTGACTGATTGATTGAATGTGAATTAACGCCTGTGATATAGCTAGGGTCAGCGTTTGTGGTCATACGAGTACTATTAGCCATATAATGTCAAGGAGCACACAAAATTTCTGGCATTATTTAAGAATGTCACGTTTCCGGCGACAGTCAACGAAGTTCCGCGGTTGTGTTAAAGAAATGCCATAGGGAAAGGCCAAAGTAATAAATAGACTACGACTTTCTTTTAGTGACGTCCTACCACGTGTTATTACACACGCACTCTCTCTCTCCCGCAGGTGACAGATATTAGGCAGGGAGAGTCGATCTAACGCTGAAGCCTTGGTAAGCCTGAACTAATGCACTTATTTCCCTGCGGCCAGGAAGTTCGCGTTAGCAGTAGGTATTGCGCGACCGTGCTCTTATTACTAGGACTTCTGTGAGTGACGGACGCGTTTCGAATGTAAGTGGCATCGAAGGTACTTGAGGTCTATATAATTATGCCCACGATTGTGATGAAGTTATGCGTTTTTCCAGTGAATTGGCCGCGAGGCCCCTGGGACTCCCAGTGACTACCGTGAGCAATCGGTCGACCTAAAGCCTCGATTAAAGCTAGCGACCGATCAGATGATAAGGCGTTTATACGGTTTATTGCTCTTTTATCACTTTAATCACATTATTACTTTCGCCAGGTAGATTATGTGACACCGGCACTTATTTATTTATCTGTTTTTTCTTGTTAGCTTGATTACACATAAGGTTGCAGGCGGATTTGGCTGAAATGTTCAGAGAAGTTAGAAATGGCCCAACTTAACAGTGGTTAGATTTTCGCTGGTGATCTGGGTGAGCATCTACATTCACGATAGGACTGAAGGATTTTTCACCATTGCACGACAAAAAAAAATTTCGTGGAACCGAGTGTGGTGCCTGGCGAACACTACACAACGAACACAACGGGAAGAAATCAGCATAACGTTGGCAGAGGTTTGCTGTCTTCGAGTGCTGTTCTAGTTCAGACTGTAACTGACCAAAGCTGTGTTGAGTCGGATCGGCGGCTATAATCACTGCTTGTTTGCTGCCGCTGCTGCACGTGCGCGCCACCAATAACACTAACACATTCAAGCGGAGATTCAAAATCTCTTTAATCTGCAATTTTTACGACTTGAGATATCCGAAAGATTTTATGTATTAGTCTAGTTATTTTATTACATTTTATTGTATTGCATTCAATTAATTATTGTATTGTAGAGCTTCTGTGTAAGTCGCCTTTGTCTGACAATTATTATTATCATTATGGCAAATGTGCAGTGCAATTTTTAAGCCGAAAATAATGGGTGGACGATCCCCATTTTTTACCACTGTCTCCCTTTATTCTTCTATAAGGCTTTGTTGCCCTGCTGTTGAAGCGAAATCCAGGCTGTCATCTCCCGATTTTTTTTGAAATTCTGCATTGCTGTAGTTGTAGCGTATTTTGATAAGTAAAATCATATCAAGTTACCAACAGGCTCATGACGATTATGACGGAATAGTTTTGATCTACCAGAGGTAACGAGGCTACGTCCACCGGCCGGAGAATAACGAAAAATAAAAATTGATTAACCCATTTGGGCAAAATGCCTGGAGTGGATGGGCGGTGTGTCAGAGTGGGTTGGTTTTCGCCAGTTCAGTTCAAATGTAAGAAAAGTTACTTGCTCTGCAGGTGTGGCAGTGTCGTCGAGTGTGCTGACGATCGCCGTGCTGAGTGCGGACCGCTTGCTTGCAGTCAGACGACCGCTGAGTCTGCGCGTCTACCGTGCCAGTCGTCACGCCTGGCTCATCGTGGCCGGCGTCTGGATGACGTCACTTGCAATCGCCGCTCCACTGCTCGACGTCCGTCAACTGCGCGTCATCGACCTCGGCATCGGCACGCACAGCAAGTTCAGCTTTTGCTACGAGGTGCGTATTTATGCGGCAGTGCTGTATGCCGCATCACTACTAATCAAATGTGTATAGCGTTAATATGTCGATTGTCTTCATAGGCGCTCGACGGACAGTTACAGTCGTAAGACAAATTCCTGGCTGTACTTTTAGGTTTGGGTGCAAGATGTACAATACTTGTATCTACGTTATCTTAGCCGATCGCAGCCAACTTTTTTGAATAAAGTGTTAGGCGCGTGATAACGTAATTTGTCTGTCTGTCGATGTTCTTTACTTTAGTTTTAATTGTGTAGTCAAGTATTTTTCGATATGTTTTGTTACCTAATTTGTGGACCATGAACTACATTTTTTTATTATTTTTTGGTTGCGTTTTATGTCGTCTATTGACATCGTCGGTGACTTAAATATTATTATAGCGGTACTATATTTAAGTATAGCCTTCCACATGCTTTATCGTAGTCGTGAAGACTGCGTCGTTCTGCTCCTACAACTGCGTCGAACGTCATAAGTTCTCAACAGCGTACTGCAGAACCGCCTGCCGCCGCCGCCGCCGCCGACGACGACGACATTTCTCTGTAATTAAGTGCAATTTGGCTTGTCGGTGCATGACTGTCTGCTGCTATCGACCGCTGCTCGATCTAGTTTCTTCTCTCAGCTCCAGCTCGAGCTGCCAGCCTTCCTGTGCACGAGTGTTCTGCGTAGATAAGCACAATGACATTAGCCTCTTTAACTAGAAAGCCGGACAACGGTGTCGAAAATTAGGTATTTTCAAGCACTTCATAGCAACAACTAGAAAGCAATCATAGCTCGCAGGTACCTCCGCCAAAACAATGCTATTCGCCAGGTGACGTCACCATATTCGCTTTGCCAGCGGTTTCGCTTATGCCCCCTTTAACGCAATGGTAACGAAAATTTCAAAGTGATCCAGAATCCAGGATTCCTGC
>Ga0056128_1002185_pt1 | contig 22912 bp, 13 predicted proteins | sample WorMetLIZISLAND2_FD_71113 | JGI IMG/M metagenome (GOLD analysis project Ga0056128, IMG submission 71113) | Marine gutless worms symbiont microbial communities from Max Planck institute for Marine Microbiology, Germany - Olavius geniculatus... ... | reverse complement strand
AAAGGTGATATTATTCAACAGCACATTGACAGTTAGGCGATGTGATGGTGAGTGATATCATTTTTTTATGATTTTTGCTGTTTTCGATGTGTCACTCATTGCATGTCGCCATTAACAAGTGTATAAACTGATGTTTTGTACATTTATAGTCTATAGACCCAGGCTACATGTAACGCCACATTACGGCACCATAAAACTTGTTCCATCATTTCTGCTTTATTATTAGCACGCAGAGAACTTACAGTATAGACTACCACCAAATCACAACTTGTTGTACGTTGACGTGAGAGCCAGAATTCTTCGTGGTGTCATCACTGAAATGAGGGTCATGTCATTCATCCCACTCAACAGTCAGCAACTTTAGTCGTTGCTGTAGCATGCGCTGTTGCTGAATTTATGCGTCGATCGCGATGGTTGCACGACGCGGCCAACAAATTCGCGCGTTCTGTGCGTGCTGGCCACGCGTCCAGACTGCATGAGACAATTAGCCTAAACGACAGAAGCACTGAATGGATGTTATAACAAATTCCGTTTCTTTCTCTTGTTGCCAGAGCACAACAGAATGGCGACTGTATTTACCGCTTCCGGTGTGCAAAATATTTCGGAAAGTTACGATCGAAGTTTAGTGGCCTATTCTGAGGAAACGGATGCCTAATTTATTTGCTGGAGACAAATCGCCGAGCTTTTAAAAAAAATCTGCAATTTCTCGTTGATCTTCGATCATTTCGCGGATTCTTTGCCATAAGCATAAAAACCCAGCTGTCGCTAAGATAGCCGACCGTACTTGTTGTCAGTGACCTTCAAGGTCATCCAAGATCTATGATTTCTATTTCATTTGAAAGCCAATATGCCACTTTTTAATAGTGATCAATAGTAATCTTGGCCGTAGGCCTATCGCTCATCGTTCCGAGATATGGCCGGTTTCCCATTAAATTTTCTACTCCCTTTTTTTCTTAACCCCCAATTTCAAAATATTTTTCTTGCACTAGATGGCTGAAATTTTGCATGCATACGTTTAACGGATATGGTTAATTATTCGCGTAAAAAGTTGTCCCTTGCGACTTCGTAAAGCTTAACCACATACATCCGTTACGGGCGGACAGACAGAGACGGCAACCATGCCAATAGCTCGACCGTTACTTAAGCACGGTCGGCTAAAAAGCGTTTCCTGCACGGAATTCAGATCAAAAGATTTTAATGGACTTTTGACAAAATTGGCAGCAGACAATAACAATGGCTAGGCTCTATCTTCCGTATGCGATCTACCGAGCGCTGTCTCGTTAGATTAAGTCGCCTAGTCATGCTTTTCCGACGGATCGATGGCACAAAATAACTTGCCGCAGTCGATAGTAGTAAGTCATAGGCCTACTGTGGTGACATCATTTAAATACATGTAAAGCTAAGATACATAAGTGAAATACACGAATGAAATATTTAGTAAGTCAGTAGCCATGAAAAGCACGTAAGGCCTAAGACGTCAGGAAATTTAGGCCAACTATAGCATACCAAGCAAAAAATAATACACTCAGAGTAGCTAAGCCTAAACCGCAGTATATTTACGTCTATTATTAGAGTATTTTGCAGCACATTAGGCCTAACCGTGCCCATTTTATGGCTAAAAATAGTTATCGGTACTCAATATATCCGGCGAGCTGTTAATGACGGCGGAGGATCGAGTACGTGGCGATCACTTCGGCACCTCGCCAGCTGAACAGTGCCAAAAAGGAGAAGGAGTCCGTCAATATGTCAGGCCTTGTATTTTCAACGCCCCCGCGGCTATTATTGGGCAGCGAGTAAAAAGCAACAGATCATGCAGTGATCATGCGACGAAGACTCGTTCAGCTTCTGCTCGATCGGATGCAGCAGCAGCTGACCGGATGACGTCAAGAAACCAGGAATTCCACTAATCAGCTTGCTACGCGCGTGCGTGCGTGCGCTCGTGTAACTAATCGTTTAGTCGGTCGGTCGGTCAGTATAGGGCTGCAGTGATGCGCCGTCATCTTCACTTTTTGACGCGCTATACAGACTTGGCACGACGTGTCGTCTGTCTGTCTGTTTGTAACGGATGTACTCTGCCCAAACGGTGAGAGACTGAACCTAGGTTGCTATTGATCACTGATAGGAATTCGCATATTGGCTTTCAAATGACATGAAAATCATTGACCTTGGATGACCTTGAAGGTCAGTACACGATATCGTGGCTAAACGGTACGTTTTATTTCCGAAACAGTGACAGATAGGGCGAAGTTTCTATTAATGAATACAAGGAAGTCGCATAAAGCCCTTTCACATGACACGATCGAACATCATTGACCTTGAACGACCTTGAAAGGGAGCATTACGCACTGGAACAGAACTGCTATAGGCTGTAGCGTTGGATGACAAAGCGACACACGCAGGACAGGGCGGCATGGCGGCGACCCGTGACAACGGTAACGTCGACGACAAACTCCATGAACTTAGATCGCGGTGAAGCGCTCGAGGACGGGTCGATCCGTGCAGTTAACAGATCGATATTTTAAACACCGACGCATCACTAACAGACAAAGGACGTGGGCCACTGCGTCTCGGAGACGGACAGCAAGTGGGCTGACATAGATGAAGAGATCGGACTGACAGACGGATAGATGGACAACGGTAATCGCCTCGTCTCAAGTCCCGCCGCTTAAGACGGCTGCAATGCAGCAGCAATCCTGTAATGCTAGCGGTAGGCCTAGTTCCAAATATAGTCACCGCTATAATTACAGTTACAGTTACAGTTACAGGGTTACACTCTTCAACAACGTTCTCAGAGGAATCATGCAGTGTAGACTTGTCTGAAAAGATAGGTTTTCAGCTTAGATCGGAACTGTTTGTGACTGTCTGCGGTGAACGTAGATCAGGTGGAAGCGCGTTCCAGACGACAGGAGCCGCGATGGAGAAACTTCGCTGGCCAATGGACGAGTATTATTATAATGCCGTATATAGTTTGCCATACTGTCAACTCAGTGTCATAACAATGTTATAACTCATCTGTAGGCCTAGGCATAGCAGAGCTGGAAAATATGTTCGAAAACTGAAAGTTTTTGAACTTACAAAAACTAAAAAAATAACACAAACGTCCAAATTTTAGGTTGTAAAAGGTTTGTTTTTTATATTTCTTAAGCATAGGCTAATCAATTAAAGATCATATCAATTATTACATTTGCGGTACGAGTTTAAAAGAATCTCGGATGCAATCATGCAATTTGCTCTTAGTAGGCTATGTAAAGGATTTTGTTACGCGTGGTAGTTCTGTTTACACGGCAGCTTAAAATGCAACTAAAGCCTTTTTGATAGGGTCAGTAATATCAAAGTGTTTCAGAAATTGTTTGATATTGGTTTCCGTAAAGTCCTGCATATCATAAGACTTATTGTAAATTGGTGTGCTATAACGATAGGATGTCTGAATTACGATCGTGAGGCCGTGGGTTCGACTCCCGGTCGGGTCACTATCAAGTGGTTATACTTGAATGGGTCACTGTCTGCAGAGAGGCAAACTATCTCGATATATAGGCCTAACCAACACCAATGCCAACTCAGCCTTCTATCCCTCCGGGATAACCGGCCTCTCTGGCAAAGATTAAGGTGGGACATGTTCACCTGTGTCGGCCGGTGACAAGTAATAGTGTGATACCATATGGCAGGTGACGCTCCGTATCTCTGTGACAGTGAAGGGTTTCCTATTAAGAGATTACAATTTATTTTTTATATTTAACATTGTCTGCTTGCGTGGCCTACTTTCTTCCGTTCGCTGCGTGCATTAGGCTACACTAAATGCAAACCACGCTTTAGTCGCTGTTGTTTCTTCACGTATTGTATTAGCTTCAGTAGGGATGATACTGACTTCGTCTGGTCTTGATTGTCGATTCTGTATTATGCGTCCAGTCCTAGATAAACGCCTAAAAGACTTGAAAGCAATGCTAAACAACAATCATCATCATCCAGAGACTCAGTCCTTTTATCTTGCGTCTTTTACGCGCGACAGCATGTGATGCTTCGCGCGTCTTAGCCATCGTCTGGGCGTCCGTTTGTCCGTCGATCCGTCACACGGCGGTATTGTGTAAGAACGTCGCAAGCTAAAATCACGAGATTTTCACCGTTGGCTGTCACAAGGACTTTAGTTTATCGTGACAAAATTTCGTGCCAGTGGTTGTGGGAATTCCCCTCGAATGAAGGCGTCAACGAGGGGTACTTCCTCTAAAAACGTTATTTTGCCGCTATTAACTTTTATAGTGTGAAAACGGTTGCAGATAGGTACGTACCTACTTGCTGCACGTCATAACAAGCACGGGCTTTTTAGATTTGTCAACATCGATGACCTTGAACGACCTTGAACCCCCAAAAGAGGGGTTTCGGTAATTTTTTCGCAGTTTTTGTTTGCAGTGCACATTTCAACAGTGAATTGCGACGAAATAGCTGGAGATAGACCAAGACAATCTGCGTATAAAATTTTCAGCATTAAACGTGGATTTTAGCAGTCTAAGTCTCGACCCCCTAAGTTCAAGGAGGCCTGCGCAGGCGGGCGTCAAAGACGGATACCCCCTTAAAAAGTGGTTATTTGCCGCTATTGGCTCGTGTAGCGTGAAAACAGTTGCAGATAGGCACAGACATGCTGCATTGTTGCTTATCATAACAAACAATAGTGACAAGCTAGCTTTTTAGTGGTGTCAACATCGATGACCTCAAATGACTTTGAACCCCCAAAATGGGTTTTTTTAGTGTTTTCTGCAATATGTGGCTGCGGCGCAGATTTCAAGAGTGAATTGCGACGAAATGGATGGAGATAGACCAAGACAACCTGCGAGCAGTAACTGCTAGGCCGTCGCGCGTCTCATGAGCTTTGCTCAAATTACTTGTTAAATTAAAGGTTTATATCTAAAAGTGAACAAGAAAAGCCCAGCTAATGCAAAGGGAAACGCGCAACAGCGGTGCATGTTTGAAAGCCCAGTAAAACAAAATCTAAGTTCACCCATCCTAGAAACCATGTTTCTTTCACAGTCGCCATAGGGCGCCAGACGACCGGCGGCTAGGCCTAATTATCTATAGTGTTTATTCGTACTCTCCAAAGGGCGTGACCTGTCTCGCTTAGCTAACGCCATATCGGGTGGAAATCGCAAATTTTCCCTACCCCTCTGTCATTCAGCGCCTTCGTTCGGGAGATCTCTTTCCAATTTATGGAAAAGCTTTACTGATCCTGAAACTAGAGTCTTCCAAGCAGCCGATAGTGAAGATTTGGTGATCCTAGCTGGCACCGTTTTTGACTGATCCAACCGTGTGACGGACAGACAGACAGACAGAACTGCGATGGCTAAGACGCGCTACATCAGTAGCTGCTGTTGCGCGTAAAAAGTGTGCCGAATGCTTTGGTACTCTTTACTAATGCTTCCTGTCACGTACTGCTATTGTTCACTGTGCGAGAGACACATCGTCAGATCAGACACGACTCGTTCCCTCTCTTAACATTTGTACAAGTTCACTCTCTTTTTCTAAATACTTGACACAGGCCTACCCACATTGGAGCAATTCCCATAAACACAGCTAATACAAGGAACTTGAGCTAATGCTCACGAGACGCGCGAAAGCCTATAGCAGTTCTAGTTCAGTAGTTTAGCTGAAAATTGAGGTGTTCACGCTAAGTTAATATACAAATACCAAATTCTCTATCCGGATCGCATAACGATAGTAGCGTGGCGCCACCTTGTAAATTATATAGACTTATGTCGCAGCCCAAAATCGCCAAAAATCCATAAAGCCCCTATTTTGGCGTTCAAGGTCATTCAAGGTCATTTAATTTGGCGCCAATCCAGAGCCAGTGTACGACTTCCTATTAGTGATTAATAGTAACCTAAACCCTATCTCGCACCGTTACTGAGATACAGCGACTTATTGGCCAAAAATTGCACATTTTGCCCACCCCCTCTCATTTAGCGCCCTCGTTCAGGGTGACCCCCTTTGAATTTATTGAAAAGCTTTACGGTTCCTGAAACTAGAGTCTTCCAGGCAGCCGAAGGTGAAGATTTGGTGATCCTAGCTTGCACCGTTTTTGACTGATCCACCCATCCGACGGAGGACAGACAGACACAGAATTGCGATGGCTAAGACGCGCTGAAAGCAGTAGCTGCTTTCGCGCGTAAAAAGACGTATAGACCCTAGCATTGGTGCTTTGCTCGTCATGGTGGGCCAAATAATAGGCACTTACAATAAATGTGTGTTTACGTTTATAAATATTGCCACGGTTTAAATTTTGCAGCAAAGTTCCACTAAATATTTACTCTGCTGTTTGCTGTATCTTAGTTTGAAACACGCTTATAGTTAGTCTGCTGCATTCTCTTGTGGGACTTATTGATGTACATGACTCACTAAAAGTGTACCGATCTGATTCCAATTGAAATGATACAAAATGAAATAAGATGAGATGAACTAAAATGAAAGCCTCATCGCACGGCTTTCATTTTAGTTCATTTTCATTTCATTTCTGTCAGTGTGTTGACTGCGAGGGCCCATGGGGTGGACGAACTCATCTATAAATAGACGCTATGGCTTAACCCCATGGGGTAGACAAATGTATGCCTCATGGGGCTGACAGTATTAATGACAGCAACAAGAAACCCATGCGGCAGACATGTCAACCCCACGGGTACGTTTGTACGTTAGTAACTTATGATATTTTGTCAACCCCATGGCTGATACTCAATTTATCAGCTCCTTGGAATGAACTTGTCTGTCATCCCCGTGGGTGCTATTTATTGTCTCCCCCATGGGGTGTTCCCGTGTTGTGAGTTGTGTCGTACCCATGGATGACACACAGTGTCAGCTCATAAGGCACTAACTTTAACTCTCTTTTGCATCAACTGTATATTTGACACAAATCGTCTCCCCATGCAGTATTTCAATCAAAGTTATTTCAGTCATCCCATGGGCGATGCAGACGTATTGAAGCACTCTCAGATGAGCCTGTAGCAACCAGTAACATGGGAGTTTTAGCAGATGACTGCATGTCTATTATACATGTACGTGTTTTGCGTACATGTTTTGGGTCTGACGTTTTTTAAATCTTATTTTATAATAAATGATTATTTCTTTGACAGTATACTGCCACTGTGGCAATTTTAAAAGTAGTTTTAAAGTTTGGATTGTTGTTTTGTACCAAATGTAACATGCAACTTGATTGCGCAATTTTTTACTTGCTCTCTATTTCTGACTACTCATATTTTACACAGTAACAACTAAAATTTAGGCATATTGAAATATTACACAGTCTGTTTATAACATTTGAATTACAGTATACTTCATATGAACACAGTTAGATGTTCATTAAATGTTTATAATAGTCCATGAAGATGTGAAAAAATCTAACACTGTAAATTGCAGACAACTAGTTCCGTTTCAGTTTTTAGCATCACCTAAACAACAGAACTCATACAGATACACGTGCATTTTAACGTTGTACAGTGGACAGCCTAAAAATTCCGAAAAAGAACAGAATTTTGGGATGAAAAATCTGTCCACCCCGGGGGGTCGCTGGGGGAGCTTTTTGCATCGACCCCATGGGGAAGTTGGCAGTCAACATGTTAAGTACTTCAATTTTGCAACCTAGGTCTCTATATTAGTAAATATAAAGGTGTGTTCAGAGCGACAGAAATGCACCAAACTGATATGAAATTATATTGCTCTCTTATTTCAGTGTGTTTCATTTAAGTTAAGTTCATCTTATGTTCTCTCTATGTGCCTTTGCACTCACTCGTTGATATATATTCTAATTTTACTGTGGCATGTCAGTGGCTTTGATCTTTTGCAGTGGCATAGCAGATGGGGAGCTTACAGCATTCCCCCAGACTCCCTAGCTGGATTTTAAGGGGTCCTACTTCTAAAAAAAGGACAGAGAAAAAGGAGGACAGGGGAAGAGAGGGGAAGGGTAAGAAAGAGAAAAAGGGAAGGGACGAAAAGGGGAAAGCAGGGTTCCTACAGGTTTTTTTGTAGCAAAATTCCGACTTTTCCCTGACTTTTCCAGTCATGGAATGACGATTTCCCTGACATTATCGAAACAATAACCCTATCGCACAAATGTCATAAATGGTATTAAGTAATGAAACGGCATTAATAGAGCAATATGCAAACAACAGAGGCCCTGGTCGGGAGGTCAGGGGGGAAAGCCCCCCTGAAACTGAAACACGTTTAGCTTTTGAACGTTCAATGTAAGCTGCAAATTTGCCTGCTTTTTAATATTTGGATATGCAAAAAATCACAGTTATCTGCAGTCTGCATGATCCAAGATCATTTTCCGTAACTTTTCAAAAATAATATTTTTCCCTGACATTTCCCTGACAACACAAATTCCCTGACATTTTCCCGTTTTCCCTAACCTGTAGGAATCTTGGAAAAGGGATAGAAGAAAAAGGGTAGACAAGGCCCTTCCTAACTAAAATTTCTGGCTATGCCACTGGTCCTTTGTCATTTTAATAGTTAAAAATTTAAAAACATCAAGTGACAATTGTGTAGCAAATAAACATAATAATATTTGCATTAACAAAGTCATCCCAGCATATCAGATCACAATGTATTATGCAACCAAGACTGAAACTAGAAAAAATGCTAGCCAGTGCTGACATATTATGCGGACATCCACCCAACACTTACTTTAAAAGTCAACTATAAATAAGTGCCTGGAGTGCCTGGGCTGACTAGTAAACAACGACGCAATATACCTGTCATTTTTGGAAGGTTTTCACATCCAGTGACCTTGACTTTAACCTTTTGACCTGAAAATTGACATGTCGATTATTCCTTCTCTGAGAAATGTTCACACCAATTTTAGTTTTTCCACGCTTTTTTTCGAGTCAAAAGCCCATAGGGTGCAGATGGATAAGCAAGAAGCACAATGCACCCTTCAGAATGGCCGCATAATAATGTAGCTTAACTACACCGTGGGCCATAAAAAATGTGCCACTTTACTTTTGTCCATATCTTTGCCAGTTATTGACCAATTTTCAAAATTCTTGCACTAGCACACTCTGCAGATAATTTGCAATAATGTGATTATTATATATCCCACCACATGGTAAATGCGTTTCTACACTACATTGTGAAATATAAAAGTAAGGGAAAACTAACGATAATGCTTCAGACCAACATTGCAATAAATGATTTGTATGACACTAGACTGTGTTATACCCACAGAGTCTAGTATTATACAGACCATTCACTGCAATGTTGGTCTGAAGTGTTTTTTTTCAATTTTACCAAAATGTCTGTTTGTTATTATCGTTATGTATGCATATTTCATTGATATTTCACAAAGTAGTGTAAAGAAGCATTTAAGGTGTGGTGGGATCTATAATAATCACATTATCACAAATTGTCCACAGAGTGCCAGCGAAAGAATTTTGAAAATCGGTCAATAATTGACAAAGATATGAACAAAGGCAAAGTGTCACATTTTTTTCTGGCCCACCCTGTAAAAACAGCCGATAAAAGTCACACTTGCCAGCTCTAAGGCCGGCTGTCTTGCACTATTATGACAACCCATGGACAAAATGTACAGACATACACAATTTACATGCACAGAGAACGCTATAGCAACTCAAGTAGCAGAAACCTATACCTATAAAAGCATTAATGATGTGGTCAACACCAGATGCAATAATACATAAAATATGACATGGTTAAAATAACTGGTTAATATAAAACGGTTGACACAGCTAACAGTGCATAACACAATATGACAGCACCTGAACACTGAAAATAAATAAAAACCAGAAAGATATGAAAAATGTCTAACAAAAAAATTACAGTCATCACATCCGCTGCGGTGGCAACAAGTCGGCAAGTTTGTTGCAAACGTTTGGCGACAGCTTGTTAGGGAACTGGACGTCAAATTCCACGACAAGATCTCCACGTTTCGTCGGCTGCTTCGGATATGGAAGACCCTCTCCGTGGATTCGTCGAATCATTCCAGGATGCACTACCGAGTCACCCATCTGGAGCTGAACTGTTCGGCCAGCGAGTGTCGGTACATTCACCGTGCTGCCAATCAGTGCCTGCAAATGACAACAACAGATTTTATACCACTGCAAAGAAAAAAAAGATATTTAATTAATGCAACTTCAATTTCTTAAATCTAAATGCATCACCGAATAATTACCTTCACCAAAGACGTTATGTGATCCCTTGAATTTATTTATTTACAGGTTGATTTGTTAATCAGTGTTATTACCCAAAATTTACAGGTGGACTTGGCTGAATTTTTTTTGGTAAGGTGAGACATAGGCAACTTTGAGGTGAACAGATTTCGGTTGTGATCTGAACCAAAATAGGACTGACAGAATCTTCACTACTGCCAGTCTGGGCAAAGGCACACCGAATATAGTGCTGCAGCCCAACAACCCAACCAAAAAAATTGACAGCTCTTTAACACACATGAATTACTGATTTTGGGCATCAGTGGAGGTTTGAGCATTCCAAATGCCTTACTTGTTTAGATTATTCCTATTTGATATAATTCCTATCATATACCTCCCAGTAATATCCTGGTAAAAAGAAATAGTGATATTGACAGTAACGGAAAAGCTATCAAACGTTACGGTTAACTACATCTACACAGAAGTTGTAACAAAAGAAAAGGCCACTAAAGTTTGAATATTAAAAAGCTATCACAATGTTTGAAAATAACAATACAATGCTGACTAAAAAGTATTTACATAATTAGTGAGAAGTCTAAAATATTTACTACCAACTTCAATTCAAAACACACAAACTTCAATATAACTGCAAACAATATGACAAAGACTGTGGGATAAATAAAATAAGATATGTCATGCAGTAAAACAAACGATACATACCTCCCATAAGCCGATCTTTGCACGGTACTTGATGTCGGAGCCATCGCGCACAAACTGCGGATGCGGCTTGTCCCGAACGACGAAGACGACATCGGCAGGAATCGAGCCTGGTATCTGGTCACCCTCCCGCGGAAATGTGATCCGAGTACCAGCCTTCCAGCCAGGTCGCACGTCGATCGACAATATCTTCTCTTCCGTGCGAAGGCTCTGGCCGTCATCTGACACAACTTTCCGCGTGACCTTCATCTTCTTCGTTCTTCCGTGCAGCACGTCTTCCAGTGACACCGGCAAATCATGAGTAATCGTTGGGTCTTGGCGCTTCTGACCACGCTCACGGAAACTGCCAGTCCGCCTGTTCCGCAACCCTCCGAATGGATCACCGTCTATGTCCATCTGCTCGTGGCCGGCGCCCATGCCGTTCTGGCTGAAGAACACTCTTGACGTGCCACCCAGGCCACCACCAAACATGCCGCCCAACATGCCACCGAACGGATCGTCGTCGCCACCGACGCCGTCGCCGCCGAAAAACATGCGAAACATCTCCCTGGGGTCGCCTTGGAACGTGTACGTGTAGCCGCCAGTGCCGCCACCTGGCCCGCCAGGAGCCGATCCGCCTCCCATGCCACCCTTCAGACCCTCCTCGCCGAACTGATCGAACAGTTTCCGCTTTTTCGGATCGCTTAAGACGTCGTACGCCTCGGCGATTTCTTTGAACTTTTCCTCGGCGCCCGGAGACTTGTTCTTGTCCGGGTGGTACTTGAGAGCCATCTTGCGGTACGCCTTCTTTATCTCGTCGTCCGACGCCGACTTTTCGACGCCCAGGATTTTGTAGTAGTCTTTGCCCATGGCGAACGAAGAACAATCTATTCAGTAGTGCAACAGATCAGAGATGACAGCGGAGTAAAGGTCTAACAACGGCCATCAAAACTGAATCAAGCGCACTTGCCCATTCACATCTTAATAATGTAAACAGATTTCCAGAAGTTACCAGAACCTTCTTCGGCACATCAGCACGTTTACTTCGGCACTGTGTCGTATCGTCGTTTCGATTTCGTCTGACTTAATCATGAGAAAATAACAAAAGCATCTTTACGCATTACAACTACCAGCAAGTGAGAAATTGACTGCATTCAAAAAAATTGCAAATAATTGACAGAGAGCGTTGTTAAGCAGCAAATTTTTATGGTAATACGTGTCGACTCGGCAGTGTCGATACTTCCTCGATGGGGGTTACCGCGCTCCAGAAAGTTCTTTGACGTCACTGGCATATTTGCACTAAAAATAGCTCAAGTGCTGCTGGTATGCTGGCTGCTGCTGCAGTGCTGCTGCTGCAGGCTTGTAGGCTAGCGTCACTCGCTTGACTGCGTTTCAGCGGTTCTGCTCAGTTATGGGGTGTAAACACCCCATTACTGCCTACGCGGCACGCCTGTACAGCCGACTCCGCTGGTCGAAAACGAAAACATACAGGCTGCAGGCATTCTGTCCCTGATAATGATAAATTTGGCAATTGTGGATTCAGGGTGGGGTTCTTGAGGTCTCAGTCTGTGCTCGACTTGAAGGAGTGGACAGAAATATAGACTATAGTGGCTTTGGCTTTGTGCCTGGACGTCTTGCTTCCCAGTAGTCCAAGTAACACTGCAACTATGTTGATCTTTTTAAAAAGTTTTTGCTGTCGTCTTTAGTCTTATGGCTGTCACTCGTAACTGTTGAAGAAACTAGTATGAAACAGTGAAGTTATGTTTGTCTGAACATTTTTATAGTCAATTACTGTTCGAATAAAACCAAGTTGGCAATTTTACGCTTTCACGGTAGTAGATTGTCATACTTATACGCACTTACTCACTTAGTGGCCTTGGCCTTAATCGCGAATTAAAGGCTTTGGTCGAATATACCAGATAACGCCCTGGTCATGTTTTTGATGCACTGAAGACCATTTTGCTTTAAAAATGCTGGCCTTTGGCCCTGGAACATCGAACGGTCGACTCGAAACCACAGTCTAATGTTGCACATGCTATTAAACTGTTAGCAAATTAACCGTTTCGCGCATCCCTATTTTAGACAGACCGTGCGCCAGCGATTAAAATAAATAGTCTTTGGGAATTGTGAAGTGTAAAGTTGTGTAAAATAATGTGAAAAGAAAACGTTCTAGCATTATACTGTTGATATTCGGTAGCTTATATGTTTAGTGTGTATTTTATAAAACAGCACATCTGTTTACAAGCGGCCGCTTATTGGCTGTTGCGTCATATGCAGAAACGCACTAAGAGGGCGTGTCAGAGGACATGTCAATAACGTGGGACAGCAACCGCGTAACAGCGTGACGCCAACATCCGTCGTCCGTGTTTAGGCTCAAATTCAACTGGATTTGATTTGTTGTAGATTTCTTGTACAACATGTTGCACAGCAAATTGGCTCACTTTAACCGTGTCTGACACGATTCATGGAATTTTTGTATCCGAGAACTTTTCACATGATATGCCGACCCCAAGTCTCATCTTTGATTGGTAGCATTTAAAACCGAAAACAACCAACTTGTTTTCCATAGTTTTTGTTTAGAGTTAGGGTTAGGTTTTCGGTACCAAAAACTACTAAAAAAGTTTTTGGTACTTTTCAGTATTCAGTGCCACCCTCTGACCCTAACCCTAATTCTAAACTTAACCTCAACTTAACTCTAAATGATACTGCAAGGCAAAAGCTTACCATCCATAATCAGTAACTAGTCAGCTGACAGCTTTGCTGTTTGCCTGTACATTTAGTGTACAGAGTTGCCTGCACATAGTCACTTGCTAAAATTACTTACTCGCTCCCGTAAATGTGATGGCATGTTTTTTTAATTTTTACCAGATGAGCAAATAATATCAGTTTACCAGCCTATGCAAAGTATGCGAATGTCTGTGTCAAATAACTTAGCCATGGTCATAGCGATGTGGTGACACAGGTGAATTTGTCCAGGTGATGTGCATTCTGGTCACTTATTGTGGTCATATCAGAGCTGTCGAATTAACATGTTAATAAATTAACACACCTTTAAAAAATTGACACACGCTAAAAAAATTAACGCACATATGTAAGTTTGCTTAATTCTGTGAAGCAGGAGTTCCATTATTCCATTAAACCGCAGTTATCTGACGATCGAGTAATATTCAGCTAATTAAAAATTGTTTTGTTGCCATTTTGTAGCTACTGTCACAGTCCTGTGACACACACACAAGTTTGTCGGTCAGCATTCCAGTCACCCACTCAATGTAGTCCACCTACAATATCAGCAATATTAATGATGCGTTATTATCACATTAACAAATGCATTGAAAAAATTAATGCAATGCATTAACACATTGAAAAAATTGACACTTCAACAGCTCTAGGTCGTATGAATGTTTTGAGTCTGAATCTTTTGCCAGGTGTCATTATAAGGTCAAGCCATCACCGAACAGTGATGATGGCTTAGAATGTTTTGTTTTATTTGTTGTTGAATTTGCAGATGTGTTGAAAAATGTTATGACGTACAGGGTTTGTGTTTGCGATGACATAAACTGTAGACCTACGGTTGTAATAAAATGTTTTATCTCTGTTGACTGTTGTTATAGGTACACTGGAAAGAGCAGTGCTTTGATAGCTGACTGAAGGAAAAGCTGCATCAATGGATTTTGATGACTATGAAAGCTTGCCGGCATCAAGTACTGTTGGCACACACATGGTGGCCGGGGCTGCTTCAGGAATACTGGAACACTGTTTCATGTATCCTATCGACAGTGTAAAAGTATGCTGTTGTTACTCGCTACTTTGTTCCCTACTCTTATTACTAGGGCTCACAGTTTTCCATGGCAAACTTTGCCAAATTCCGCGGGCCAGTTCACAAAATTCCGCGACTCCACTTCGGCAAAATCAGTTCAAATTCCGTGGCTCATTGTGGCCATTTGTTTGTGTGTGAACTGAGTTCTATCCTGCCAAAAAACTTCAGCTATTGAAGGCTGGCAATGTGCTTAGTTATGCTAGCAACATTCAAAGAAAATTATTCATCTTCTTTTTCAAAAGTATTGCTGTCAAATTGTGTTTACATATTTATGACTGTGTGCCTTATTGCGATGGCTATTTGTAGTGCTCATAGTTTTAGGCAGTTCAGTTTGATTTTTTCCGTGATATAATTAGTCTATTTAGTTACGTTGTGAAGCCGACGATCGTACTGATCATCGGTCATTTCACAATTTTTGCAAAATTCCGTGAAATTTCATGGAAATATCAAAATTCCGCAGAAAAGGGCAAATTCCATGGCTCGGCTTGAAATTTTGTGACCCGTGGAAAACTGTGGGTCTTTGTTATTACCTCGTATTCTAGCTGACCTAGTGAATACCATCATATCACATTTGAATGGTACTTGTGAAGAAAATTGAATTGAGTTATTTAACATTATTTGCTTTCTGTATATGGAGCTGTTTTGTCCAGCATGCTTAGGAATGTATTGCACTTATTAATTTCAGTTTGTTACAAGTAAAACCATAAGGCCTAAACATTCTTCAGTGTTTATTGTATGAGATGTGTGCTATCATATTTGATTAAGCTTGATGTCGCATCCAAGGCTTCAGTAAAGTTAACATCTTGTGAATACAGATAGGTCATTGCACAATAGTGAAAAGTTTTGAATTTTTTTGTAATTGGTTGTGATAATGCAATTTTTGCAGTCAAATTGAAGAAGTGCATTGCTTTAAATTTTTGGTGTTTTGTGTTAGACAAGGATGCAGAGTCTTGTTCCAGACCCGCGAGCAGACTATCGCAACATGATTGATGCTTTGGTTAGGATATTTCGCACGGAGGGCATCTGCAGTGCTCTGCGTGGCATAGACGCCACAGCCTATGGGTCCGGGCCAGCTCATGCTGTCTACTTTGCCATGTATGAGTATCTCAAGAAAGTCTTGAGTCGTCGCGAAAGCAGCAATCACTTGGCACATGGTAACGTCACTCTTTTGCGATTGTTTTTTTTACGTCAGAGTCCAGAATTTTTAGCCGGCCGTATTTAAGTAATGGTTGAGCTATTGGCATGAGTTGTCGTTCATTCGTATTCTGTCCGTCTACAGATCGATGCTAAATCATGAGCAAGTTGTTCTTATCTTGCATTTGAAATATATGTTTTTATGTTTGTTTTGTGGCAGGTCTTGCTGGATGTGGTGCTACAGTAGTACATGATCTTGTTTATAATCCTGCAGAAGGTGAGTCATCGTATTCTCTCTGTCTTTGTTTCAAAAATACCAAGCAAAAATAGCAAAAGAATGTCTTATTTGGCTTTTAGAGCTGATTGTATAAAAACCAATTAACAACTGAGTTCACTCATTTTGCCGATTTGATTAGACTTTACAGATAAAAACCGCTGTACGAAACCAAAATGTCGTTCAACTAATTTCTTTATTTATGTGTTAATCATGATGCTAACACACATTTTGTTTCTCAGGTTTATGGTGTAATTAGCCACCAGTGAACGATGGAAGGCTTGCTGTTGATAATTCATCTACAAGATGCTGCCATGGTTCAAGAGTTGATTGACTTGGTTATTATTGCATTAGTTTAAAAACAAAAAATTATTCGCGAATTATAAGTTGAAAATCGGTTTAAACAGATAACAGTTAGTTACGTCTTTGCTGGCATAGAAATTTGTTGGCTTGTTAACTGAAAATTTGAGTGGTTCTGCAAGTGCAATATTGATTTATTAAATAGCTGCAGTTCAATTTATTTTGGGGGTTACTGATGTACATTGACATTCCTGCTTCACACAATTTATCTTTTTCGTTAAGTTTTTTAACAACGTTAAGTTCTTTAATCATGGTTAATTTTTGAACATGTTAACCTATTACTTTGTGCATTAGTTCACCAGCGGTGTATATTATTGCTGGTGTAGTTAAAATGTCAAGTAGACATGTGTTTGATTATAGTGATCAAGCAGCGTATGCAAGTGTATGGAACACCATATCGATCTTCGCTCGACTGTGCTCGGAAGATTTTTGCCAAGGAAGGCTGGCGAGCTTTCTACTACAGTTTTGGAACACAGCTGCTTCTCAATATTCCGTATCAAAGTCTTCATTTTATCGTCTATGAGTTTGGCCAGGACCTGGTAAACCCATGCCGGGAATACCGGCCAATGACGCACGTGTTTTCCGGTGGGCTTGCTGGGGCTGTTGCCGCTGGACTGACGACTCCGTTTGACGTTTGTAAGACGTTGTTGAACACACAGGAGAGTAGTGCTGTCTCGCAGCAGCGTGGGCACGTCCACGACATTATGTCCGCGGCACGAGCTGTGTACCGGCTGCGCGGTTTTACGGGGTTTTTCTCCGGAACGACGGCACGAGTCGTCTTTCAGATTCCGTCCACGGCGATTGCATGGGTCGTGTACGAGTTTTTCAAATACTTGCTGACGAAGGATTGGCAACAGGCGCACGAATCTCAGAAGTATGAGCATGCAGCGCCACTAGTAGTAGCCAACGTGCCTGTGTCGTCAACCAGTGACTAACATACCAAAATGCAGATATCAGTTACGTTCATTTTGCTCCTTGCACGTTTTGAGCAATACTTTAGCCACTTAATTCGAACTCAAATTTGAGCTAAAGTTCTCTTTGGTCTTTGTAAAGTATCATGTTAGGGATGTCTAGTACTGAATCAACTGACTTAAACAATTTCAATTTTAGGTATCTTATGGCATGTTGCAGTCCATATTTTTTGGCCATAATCTGCTATCTCGTCTTTGTCTTTGCTGGGGTGGGGGCATAGGTGTAAGTTTGTAAAGAAGCTGCATCTGTTAAATATGTTTCTGTGACTGAATATTATTGGCATTCCTAATTTGGTGTTGAGCTGAACTGAAAACAGTATCATGACAGCCTTGTCTGCTAACTACAGTATAATGTGTAATATGCACTTGAAAATTATTGACGGCTTTTGTCTTGCACACAGACTGATGGAACTAAAACTATTTTATATGCAACTTTAATGAAAACCAGTCACTATGCATATATTGCATTAAAAGTTTAGTCTGAATTAAGTTTATTATTGGACTTAGATTTCTATGCTAAAGAGTTCATAAACAAGAAATCTAAGCTAATGCTCATGAGATACGTGAGAGCTTATGGCAGTTCCTGTTCGCAGCTAATATAGGTTTAACTCTATCCATTTCATCGCACTTCACTCTTCTGCAAACAAAAATCGCACAAAATCACAAAAACCTCTATTTTCAAGGTCATGCGAGATCTTCGATGTTGATACCATTAACAGGCACGTCACCATTGCTTGTTATGATAATATAGCCAAATTTTACCACCAAAACAGGTCATTCAATGCCATCTTACCTTAGGTTACTGCTAAGATATGTACCCGCAACTTTAAACTTTCCTATAAAATCTAAGTTCCATTTTATAAATTTTAACACCTATTCCTAAAAATACCCAGTCCTTTCCTTTTTTAGTAGCTGTCAACATCATAGTAATCGGTGCAGTAGTTATTAAGGTATAACCATAAATAAATCCTAACCTTTTTTGCTCCCCACTTTTGCGTCTGCCCCAACGAAATCGATCTTTAATAATAGGTCTCATATTTTTTCACTTAGTTTCCGTAAAATCTATGTATCACAAAATTCTCTATATATCACACTAATAAATGTGATATTTAGTATTTCTTGCCATTCGTTCTAATTCGCGTACTTTGACTAAATGTATGATATTTTCCTGAAAGGTTACATCCCTTTTTGACCTACTTTGTCAAAATCTACATTTTCCATTAAGTCTGGATATGCGAATCCGGTACCGATGGAAAGCTTGATGGATAAGGATTCCAGCGGTCCAAACTGTTTCCAAATCCGTTCAGTAGTTTGGCTAAAAATTGGGGGTTTTCACGCTAAGTTAATGAACAAATACCAAAATCTCCAATCTTGATCACATTTAACTCGAGTTAGTTGCGTAGCGCCATCTTGCGAACGCTCTTACGCCGGGTGTATGAATCAGGCTTGCGGTTGCCCCTCTTTCTCCCCCTCGCTCGGGGGGGCCCCCTTCACCCAGCGGCATGAAATTTTGTCACGAAATACTAAAGACTCTAGGCTATCATATGGTGGAAACCCGAAGTTTCTATCTCACCTGGTCTTTGAACGGTACCAGGTCGTGACACCAGAACAGATGTAAAAACTGATAAATGACTCGATGAAGGCATTCCAGTAAGCACTAGGCATACAGTTTTGAGTGTAGGCTTTAGCAGTGGTAGTGTTTTATCTTCTCACAGATCAGTTCAGTATTCTATCTGGATGTTGTGTAAGGCAGTACTTAGAGATGTACTTGTCTGTAGTTTTGCTAAGGCATATAGCGAAAGCTAGTTATTTCCGCCTGACACCACAAGACCATGGCTTTAACCATTTTTAAAAATTTTTAATGTATATATCTATGGCTTTAACACCTGATGATGTAATGCAACATTACTGTCATTGTAGCAGGCCACATTTCACATCTTCTCTCCGTGTTGTAATGTTAGTAAGTTTTTTGTGCCGTTTGTGCAGCATTTTTATTTTGAGAGCAGCAGTTGTTTACATCACTAGGCTGAAGGTCATAAGAGAGGCTGCAGTAATAGATTACAATTTGTAGGCATTTGTTAATATATTTGGTGGACCATTGGATGATTCAGGTGCAGCTCAAGATGACTGTTTAAAAAGTTGCATGCATGCATGTCGTGTGCCTCTGATAAATGGGTTTTGATTGATTTTTTTGCCATTTACTGATCAGTTGATAGCGGCAAATTTTTTGCTCTGTTTCTTTTAGTAATTACTTATCAAAATGTACAAAGTGTCTACGTTACCTTTCTTACCTTACCTCCGACGTGGGCCTGCCCGGCGCTGAGGTCGTATCATTTCGACCCAATTCACGTCCCCAAATGTGACCATAAGGTTACAGGAAATGGTTATGAAGCCGCGAATGGCTGTGAAGCTGTAGATAAACGACCGTGAAGTTGTAGACGGCTGTAAAGCCAAAATCTGCGTGAAAGCCAAAAATTTATTAGTGCACGAGTACTGGTAACGTATCTGCTCATTTTTTGGTCGGCTCTTAGTTTGTTCCTACTCTCTAGATTTGAGAAATCTTTCAGGTTATCGGTGCATGAAGTTCTGCTACCATATCGAGGTGGCCGCCCACGGTCAGGACAAAGTGTCTAATTTTTTTGGTAAAAAAATATGATGGATTACAGGTATGTAATAATAATGTTGGCATTTGTGGCTGTGCTGGTAAAGCTGAGTCTGAAAAAATGGAGATTTCTTGGACACTACTAAAATATTTTTTATTCAAATGATATAATCAGTCGGTCAAAACACATACGTTGCCACGTGTGGTGAGCAAATCCAAGGCACATGAAGTGAACAGGACAACTTTGCAGACATGTTGCTAAGTCTGATGTTAGTTGAGCTGGTGTTGTTATTGCTGTTTTAGATGATAGATGATGTTTATTTGTTTCAAATGCATATGTTTGTTTTTAAGTACATTTGAGTATTAAGCAGACTGTCATTTGTGATCTGTAGGGCCCATAGTTTTCTGCGGAAAATCTTGCCAAATTCCGCGGGTCAGTTCGCAAAATTCCGCGGCTCATGGCGGCAAAATTGTCCAAATTCTGCGGCTTACCGTGGCCTTTTGTTTGTGTGTAAACTAAGCTTTATCCTGTTAAAAAAAACTTCAGTTTTTGGATGCTGACATGGCGCTCAGTTATGCTAGTAACATACAATGGAAATTATCAGTCTTTTTTTCTTTTCAAAAGTGCAATTTGCAATTAGTCGCATTGTGTTAATTTATGATTGTGCTGTATACGATAGAATTTATTAGTAGGGACGCAGTTTTAGTCAGTACAGTATGATTTTTCTTCATGATGTACAGTGTAGTTAGATGATCATCGGTCATTTTTTAACTTCTGCAAAATTCCTCGAAGTTCAGCGGCAATATCAAAATTCCACGGCTCGGCTCAGAATTTTGTGGCCTGCAGAAAAAACTGGGCCCTAGTGATCTGTGTACATTGCATACGGACTCTTGATTTCACGTGTGCTGTGCAGCTGAATGACTTGATGGTGTGTATACTCGTAATGTGGTTGTTGCTGTAATTTTAGTTCACTTGTGATGTATAAACCCGGTGTACATCCATTATGTGTCTTGTTTACAGCCAGGTTTAACATTCATTTCTTGTATCAGTGAATGTCGATCATGTAATAAAATACTGAATAGTAGAGCTCTTGGTGATTAATTTTTATCTCCACCAAGGTGAACGTAGTGAACATTGGAGAAGATTAAGAGATTGGTCGTTCTGTCTGTCTCTCTGTGTGTGTGTCCGTCTGTGTGTGTACACGATGACTCATCATCACGTTAAACCCTACTCACTCACTCATCATCATCTCCACATGTCATACACAACTGACAGGAACGGTGACGCCCTCTTGTGAAAACTTTAGATTTTACAGTAGTACTGTTTAAATCACTTCACTTGGCGGAGATATGCACTCTCACGAGCGCCTTCTAGTTTTAAATAGTTAACCTTACATAAATTAGCAGTTAATTGATCATTAATTATTATTGAAACGATTCGAAATTTGCTCTGTTCATTTCTGCCAATCGATTTTACTGCAATGCATACGACAGTGATTTTCAACCGGGGTCTCGCAGAACCCAGGGGTTCCGGGAGTATGTGCCAAGGACTTGCAAAATTATGTCAAACCCAAGCCATATAAGTGCTAAGCACCGAATGCTTAGTTCAAAATTATTAGCGTTTCTGGTTATCTACTTTTGCGTTTGGCCTACAGTGTTGTTAGCATATTTGGATTGAACACTGACACTAACCAGGGTTCTCACTCAACGTGGAATGTCCTGGATTTTTCTTTAATTCCATGACCTGGAAAGTCCTGGAAAAATATCCTTGAAAATCACGCATTTTTATACGTTCAAATGGGAATCATTTTTTTCTGCTCGATTTGCTCGCCGATTACTTTTAGTCCCCAACTTTCACATTTATGGTGCCAGTATGTTATATTCCAATAGTCGTGGGCCACGAAAAGGTTTTCGGAAATTGTTTATGGGAAAGTACTGGAAAAGTCTTCGATTTTTTGTCAGTAAAAGAGTGGGAACCCTGAATAACGTATTAGAGTTAGTGTTAAGAAATCGTGTCCATTTATTGAATGAATTTCAATTCTCCAAGACAATATGTTCGAAAAAAATTTAAAAAAGCTTCATTCAGTAGCATAGCTAGCTGGTGAGTCCAGATCTTTTTAGCTGCCCGAGGGCGTTCATGTATAACGTGAAAATCTGATGATATTTTTTGGGCTGATGGGGGAAGGGAGAAAAACGGACGTTGGCGACCGCCTCGCAATACAATAACGTACTGCTGTCAGTTGCTAAATAATATTGTGTAATACGGTAAAATTAAACAAGTATTTTGTCCAAGCACTGCTTTACCATCAGCTTTTGGGGGCTTTGTCTTCATATCCCCACAGGTTCTCTGCCTTTTTGACTCCACTTGGGACTTCGGTCCCCAGACAACCTGTAACTTTCACTTCGCGGGGTTCCGTGAGAGATCGCCATACCTTCGTGCGGTTCCGCTGCACAAAAAAGATTGCAAAAATACTGGAATAAGCTTATAAATTTAATAGGTACAACTAAAACTTGTAGTACAAAGTGACTAAATAGTATGAAGTCCAAACATTCTAGATAACAGCAGCAGAAAGCGAAACTTTTTATCAAGACCGACGACTGAACAGAAAAAACAAGTAATTTGAGCAAAGCTCATGAGACGCGCGACAGCCTTGGCAGTTCCTATTCGCAGGTTGTCTTGATCTAACTCTATCCATTTTGACGCAATTCACTCTTGAAATCTACGCCGCCGCCACAAATTGCAAAAAAACATTAAAACCCCTACTTTAGAAATTCAAGGTCATTGATGTTTACACCAACAAAAAGCTTGTCACTATATTGCTTGTTATGATAAGCAGCATGTCTCTGCCGATCTGCAACCGTTTTCAAGCTACACGAGCCAATAGCGGTAAAATAACTGCTTGTAGATTCTTTAAAATG
>Ga0056128_1002183_pt1 | contig 22927 bp, 11 predicted proteins | sample WorMetLIZISLAND2_FD_71113 | JGI IMG/M metagenome (GOLD analysis project Ga0056128, IMG submission 71113) | Marine gutless worms symbiont microbial communities from Max Planck institute for Marine Microbiology, Germany - Olavius geniculatus... ... | reverse complement strand
ACATATGCACGAAACTGACAAAAGACAGTAAGCAAGCAATTCGCGTAAGCGTAACCCAATAGAGTCCATCACAAAATGATGGACTCTATGATGGACAAGAGATGATATACAAAATAAAAACACTGTAATAGTTCAATAGTAAACAGTCTAAATACGTTTAAAAAATAAAAATTATATGTGTTTTTATAACTTTTTTTTCATACAGGCGGGTCCCATAAATGTCTCAGGCCCGGGGTAATTTACCTCTTACTCTCCATCTCAACGGGACTGGGTGCGTTAATTTACGTGTTAATTAATGCATTAAAAAAATTAACGCACTGCGTTAATGCGTTAAAAAAATTAACGCCTTGACAGCTGTAGTAAAAAGTTATTATAATCATCATCATCATCATTTCTGGCAAGCGCCACTAACAGTACGTAGCGCCAAACGTAGACATCAATCTCCAGAGTGGACGGTTCTGAACCAAGTCAACTGCGTCGTCCATATTGAGGTCGCTGGATTTCAGATCCTGCTGAATGGTTTTCATCCATGTAATACGAGGACGTCCCAGTGGTCTCCTCCAGTTAAGATCTGTTTTGCATCTGTTTCATCAGGCATTCGTGCAATAACAGGGACAGGCGCCTTGACTGGACTATGGCTGAGAGATGGGGTTGCTTGGTTAACCTTCTGACTTCGTCGTTGTGCACATGGTTGTATTTGCTCTGTTTGCTGCAGGATGATATGGATGTGCAAATGATGGAGAACATCATTCAGTACATTTAACGACATGCATCAGTGTTGCCTCAAGGGGACTGATCTGTCACTATCTCGGCTGTGAATCCTACTTGTATGTTGCCAGTAAAGTATTGTGTCTGATCTGTATGTGTATATGTGTATAAGGCATTAAGGCTCTGATAATATGACAATGGTTTTAAGGTGTCTGGCTTTTTCGCCCCTTTGCCGGTTCGCCCCCTTGGTGGGCGAACGAGCCAGAGGGCGAACCGGCAAAGGGGCGAAAAAGCCATAATTCGGTTTTAATGTGCTGCCTAATCACACATCATCTTACGATGTAATTCCTCAGGTTTCCATCTGTGGTCCAAATTTCCTGTTATGTTTATCTAAAGACTGATACCCAAGGCCACAGAGAAGTATTTCTGCTGTTTTAACAGTTTTTAATATAAATTATTTTTAGCGCAAAGCCGTGCTGATTGGGATGTTGATATTGAGTTAGAAACATGTTGCAGTGTGTTGTTGAACTCTTGATGACTGAGTGAAATTCTCTGGTTATATGTGTGTAAGATGTGCTGAATTACGCGAGTTCATGTTTTGTCGAAAGAAGGATTAATGCTATGGTAAACACTTTCTGTTAGGATATATGCCAAGATAATCGCAAACATGCACTGAAGTCTAACTTTGTTGTTGTCTTTAGTTTAAGAACCAACATTCGCAATAAACTTTTACTTATGATTAAACGCTACATACGGTTATTATCGGTTGGTATGCATTCGGCGAATGAGATTGGGTAAGGGCAGCATGAGATAAAGTGTAACAGTATCGCCCTGCGCAGTGCACATATCGCCCTGAGCAGTTGCCAGATGATCTCTTGTGTATTAGAAGTCAGCACATTGGTATATGCAGTCTTCTTAGCAATATTCTGTGTTTGTGACTTAACACAAAGTGCCTTTATTTGGTGCTTATTACTCCTGCTCAACATTTGTAGGGCTGGCCACAGGGTTTCTACAGGTCAGGGAAAACTGGAAAAAGTCGGAATTTTGTGTGGTCAGGGAAAAGTCGGGGAAAATATTATTTTGGAAAAGTCAGGGAAAACGATCTTGGATCATGCAGATTGTAGATATCTGTGATATTTTGTGTCTCCAAATATTAAAAAAGCAGGCAAATTTGTGGCTTTCATTGAATGTCCAAAAGCTTGTAGTGTTTCAGCTTTAGGGGGGAGGCTTTACCCCCCTGACCTCCCGACCAGGGCCTTTGTTGTTTGCATGCTGTTCCATTAATACTGTCTCATTACCTTATGATATACATGTAGTGTACCATTTCTGACATTTGTGCGATAGGATTATTGTTTCGATAAGGTCAGGGAAATTGTCATTCCGTGACTGGAAAAGTCGGTGAATTTTGCTACAGAAGACCTGTAGGAACCCTGTAACCAGTTATTTCAGGTTTCCTTCTGTGACTATAGCATAGCAGTTTAAATGTCTTTGTCACAAAACATTGTGTTGTTTTTACTAGCATTAGTAATACTATTTCTGATAGTAACTGCATTGTTTGTTTGTTGTGTCTCGTGGGTCACAGTACAGTGTTGGTTGAATTACTAGAAATTAGGCTGTTTTGCATTGTATGAGTAGATAAAATAGCAGACAGCTTATTCCTTCTAATTATGTTAATTTGGGGATGTTGATGGCTCCACAAATAAGGCTCCTGGTTAGGTACCCCATGGAATGGGGCTCCGTCTGCTCACATAGTTTGGTATGGTTGGCTATAACCATTTTTTGCTGCTTTCTTTAGATAGCTGTTTCTTTTAATCTGGCCAACACTGTATGTTATTAAATAGACTCATAGGTTGAAACGTAACTTAATAAGTTGATGAATTCATCCAATTACAACCTTTATATACGTTGTTGTTGTTGATGTTTCGGCAACCGCTGCTGCCTTCGATACACATTACACGTGCAGTACACATTAGAAAAGAACAAGACAAGTCGATGAACCGAGACGAGGCGTCCTACCAACTTTCACACATCTATGATTACTTAATGTTTGTCACAGCGACACCTGGTGGACAGTCGTTCCGATGAAGGCAGCAGCGGTTGCCGAAACATCAACAACAGCAATGTATATAAAGGTTGTAATTTGATGAATTTATCAACTTATGTTATTGTCTGCATTATTGTTTTCATTTGGGCTCATCAGTTACACAGAACCATCACAGTGTTGTCCTTAGCCAGCTACATTTTCAACTGTCCTTCGTCAGTTCAGGTCGTGTGTGTACTTTGTCGATTAATCAAAACTTGATATTTATTTGAAATACAGTGTTAAGAATGTACGTAAAGTATTCTGTTATTAGTTTACTTTGTTCGCTAACAGACTTGTGTGCTGTACATGTATGTAGCGTGTATTGCCGTGTATGCAGATCTGTCTGTGTGTGCTTTATTCACACGTGAGTGCCGCATCAGGCATTGTAGACGCTTTATGCTGTCTTTTGTGCAATTAATATCATCTCTGCCGAATAAAGGATGTTTTGTGACAACTGTTAGTCTGTATGTCTGTTTGTTTGTCAGCCAGATGACGAAAACTGTTATGAGCGGATTTTGATGAAATTTTGCGGATTCGTTTAGTTTGAGCCCGGAATGAACTTGATTGTTTTGGTGGATGTCAAGAGTCTTTTGCAATAATTGTGCATCATTATTCTTTACCATTATGAGTTAGTGCGTAAATTGACTTTTTGCAGCATATCCAAGTGTGGTGTGAACAGATTTTGATGAAATTTCACGCAGATGGAAAATAGCCGAAGGACGCACGACCGAGATTGTGGTCGGAGAAGGTCCTGGGTAAAGGTTTTCAGTGGTCCTGGGAAGTTTTGGAAAAGTTTTGGAATCTTGTGTCAGTGAGAATGTGGAACTCTGTCCTCCAAAAGACAGCATTATGAGATTGATGACTGTCTGAAGGATAACAAGGAAGACCATTAGAACTACCATTATTTTAATTACATATGCACACGTATAATGGAGTTCTTACAATTTTAGGTTAAGCTCATTTTTTTCTGTTTTGTGTTTCTGTAAAGGTTAAACTTCTTGTCGCTTTATTGTAAAGTTTAACCTTACCGTTCCGTGACTATGTGTTTATGTGCATTCTGCCTGGACAGGCTGTCCCCGAAATGACCTATGCTGTGTCGGGTGGGACGTTAAACCCTACTCACTCACTCACTCAGTCATGGTGGTGATCCTTTTTCTGTATCCAGATTCAGGGTTTCTGAATACTGATCCGGGAATTTTTTGAGGGGAGCAAAAAATTCTCGGATCAGTGACACACTATGTTGCATTCTGCTGTTATGTTCAGTTATTGTGGACTTGGCAGAAAATTAGTTTTCCCCACCCCAATTGAAATTTACCCTTTGACACCACGTAGTAGTTATTTGGAAATGAACTGTTGAAATAATAAATGATGCATGTTTAGTGTTTTCATTAGGTGAACATGCTGTTGTAACGTGTTTTCTAAGTTATATGTGCGTTTTCCGAAATTTTTTTTCTGATCTTTTTATAAATCGCATTTTAGCGAAATAAGTTCTTAAGTTTTTTCCTATGTTTGATGTAGCAATTTTGCGTAATTATTCCCCTGAGAGATCATAGTACCGGTGATGCCTCAGTCTTCATGTTATAGCATATCATAATGTCTTGTGTAAAATTTGTACTGGGCCTGCATAAGTGAAACTTTTTCTATCTGCGTGCTGCTGACAACAATGGTGACGATGATGACGATTTATTTTTCTCATGTGTTGATCCTGAGTGCATTGCTGCTTTGACAATGCATCATAATTTATCGTTAGCTTGCAGCAGGTAATGTGAGCATTAGTTGATAAGTTATCGATGTGAATTGGTCTTGATAAGATGTGTGATCAACTGGAGATTAATAGAAATGCTGTGTTAGTTTGTAAATTGTGTTTAATATTCTGTAGTGTAAATAAGTGCGTGTAAATACTGATGCAAAGTTTGTCTGTCGACTCTCAGCCACTTGGGTATTCTTGCATTGTTTTTATTTTTCAGTGAATTCCATCGGAGCACCAGGTTGTCAGCTCTTTTCGGCAGAAAATACCAAATGTAGTGTATTTCACTGACGAAGAATGCCAAATTCTTTACAACACCATCGACGATAAAAATCATTCGTCGCTGCCAAATTGATGCTGAACTGATGCGTAAATTGAGTGTTGCTGCCAAGCTAGAAAATTTGATGCCAAATTCAAAGAACGATGCCAAAAAGTACCGATTTGCCTAACTTTGGTTTTTGCAGTCAGATTCGTTTCAAATGCCAAATTTGGCTTATTTGGTGTTTTAAAGTGCCAGCCGGCAACCTTTTCAATGCATCATCATCGGTGCAGTCCATCGGTGAAAAAACAGTGCAAGGTTTATGTATTATTGTGAATTTCTGTAGTTCGTAGGCACTACGTGTACTTGCATTGCAGAGCACAGTTATCCACTAGTTGCTTTCTAATTATCAGCCAGTTATGTTCAGTTTATGATTTATACGGTTATATCTAATTTATTTAATATTGTAGTTGATGCTGTTGCTTCTGGCTGCTTGAAGCATGTGTGCATGTGCATTGGTTCATATTGTAATCAGTAGTTCGTAGTTGGCAGTAAGCATTAACATCTGTCTCTGTTGATCATGCTTGAATTTGTGCATCCGCACGCGTTTTCTCTTCCAATCTTGCATCACATTTTTGTCCATTGTAGGTCAGTGACTTAACTGGATTGACATTTATGAGCGAGTAGTTTTTGGAGGCAGGGAAAGCCGAGAGGTTAATCCGTCTCATTGCCTTCCTGAAAGGGCCAGGGGCCCATGATTTTGGGAGTAACGAGCATCGTGTGCCAAACTGCATTAGTTTTTAATGCAGTATTATTTCCACCAGTACGGTGCATTTTTGGGATCTTCTGTGGCCAAAATGCGTTCCCAGACCCAGCTGGTGGAGCTTACAGTGCTTTTCCAGACCCTGTAGTTGTAGGAGAGAGTTTAGTTTCTTTTCCCCAGATATACCTGTAGCAGAAACACTTCTAATTACAATAGGCCCTTCTTGTTGTGATGATTTTTTTCTATTTTTATTAATTTTTTTACTTATGAAGAGGGGCAGGTGAAAGAGAAGCCCTGAATTTGCCTCCGTTTAGCTGTTGCATAAGTTAGGCTATACATTAATTTATCATTTTAATCAAACGTCATCTTACCTACTTGTTACGAGACTTAGTTGTGCAAGTCATGGTCACTGTTGCATGTAACTAGGCGTTGCTGTTTGAAATTTTGTTTTTACGTTGTGTTTTGTCATCTTACATTTATACTTATAGTGGTGATACACTGGCCACTTTTTTGGCGCCATTTGCCGGTACTAATTTCTGGTGCCAGTAAAAATCTGGTACCGTAAAGTATGACACACTACGTGAGTTCGTGTTTCGTCGAGAAGTAGGATTATCTTTTTTCTAATCGACGTCTGCTTAATCTGACATCCGCAAAGAACTGAATCCGATTAACTTACTTCTTATCTATAGATTGAAAAGTGAACTGAAAACCGATTAGAAAGTTTCTAATCGCTAGGGATTAAGAAAATACGCCTATTCTTTTGCATTAGAGCTGTCTGGTGTTAATCGGTAATGCTCGAATTAACTTTGGTGTTAGCTGCTGTTTCCGATTATCTTTCTTCTTATCTGGTAGATAATCGGAAATGTTGGTTCTTAGAAGAAAGATAACACCGAATTCTAACTTCAGTTCGTGTTTTCGTTTATCTCGGTATTTATTCTAAGAGAAAGTGTCGACCGAAGTGATAATCCTACTTCTCGACGAAACATGAACTCACGTACTGACCGATTATTGGCACCAGTTGATCTGTACTAGCAGCTGATGCCAGAAAACTGTTCAGTGTGTCGTCACTTTTGTAGTGCCTTGTTAATGCTGGCAATATTAGCTGCATGTATTGGGCAGCTGTCGGTATGGAATCATGTACACGTACAAATGTAGGCTACATTGTGGTTGTCCTTCTAAGATAGATTAATACATTGTGCTTCATCGATGTTAATGGAATCGTTGGTAATAATCGTTAGTAACATGTTTATTGTCAAGGACTGTTTAAGGCTGTTTGTAACACGTTATGTGCAAATGTCCAAGATCATCGCAGTTGCTGTCTTAATGTGACAGATTTTGCTGTTTGCCTGCATGTGTTGATGCATTAGTGATATCAACTATATGATCTGTTGCTTGAAGAATCAATTCTGTTGTAGTGTTTACCTTTATGTGAGGATGTTAAGTTAGGCTACAAGTAAACCTTATGTTTACTGCCATAACTGCATTGTATCATATGCATACAGAGTTTTGTTATGTCCAACTGTTTATGTCGGTAATTTTTATAATATACTATTATTATGGTTATTTTGTTTTTATGGTATACCATATTTCACAAAGTCACGATCCATTTGTGTTGTTGCTGAACTACCAGTTGCAGCTTCACAGCAGCTGACGACAATCCGAATTGTCACATTGTGTTTCATTATGTCAGCATTATGTTGCAACTGGCAAAGAAATCCCAACTAAGACCTTGCCAAATTTCGTTTCAAATGTTTTGAATTAGTGTTCTTTTTAGTATAGTTGCTAGAAATTCCATTTAAATTTATTGTTGTTTAGCTGAGTCGTGGAAGCAAGAAAAGTTATGCCTTTTTTATTGAAACATTTGCATACATATACAAGGAGATCGTGATTCTATTTTTATGAAGCATGGTGTATGTGCATTTTTTGTGCCTTATTCATTCTGATTGGTTGCTGGCATTACTGCATCATTGCATGAATCCTTCATCGCTCAGCATTCTGTGTTTAGTTATCCACAGTTAATGCTATTGCAGCGTTCATAACTGTACTTTACGGTACCTATTGAGATGTTTTTACTGCTTCATGTCAAGTTTAGTGCAAATTTGTGCCTGCATGCTGCATTACTTGTGCCTACTTATCACTTTGTCTGTCTGTATTATCGTCATTTCCAGCTCCTTGCTGCAGTGGCTCTGTCTGATGTAAATAAACTTAACTGCTGAACGAATTTACGTCTCTGTGACGTGTTCGTAACTTTTACAACAAGGGATAGGAAAATGTTTAGTAATCTGTTTTTATTTTTCTTCTTGAAAATCTAAGCAGCTTCAAAAATCAAAATTTTAGGGTTTTATTTAAAATTTGTTGTACAATTTATAATGCAAATGAAGTGTAATTTTTATATTCAATCATGACTTATGAGTTGTCATCACGTCACTCAGGCAACAAAAATGCGAGATGAAGAATGAAACCTAACGAGCCTATTTTTTCTAATAACCTAGATTTTTTACAGCCATGTTGAACTGTATTGAGTATTGATCCACAATCTTACAAACTTGTGCACTGGTGAATATATTGTTCCCTGCGCATGTCTCCGTTTGTTTCAAAATGAAAAAGTATTGAAAAGAAACAAGATTTGGGGAATACGCTAGGTCTAACGAAAAAAATTTCTAACGCAGTCAACGAGTAAAAGCACGGTTCTTATGCAATTCGACGTACGCAATGCACGCACAAACACAACATACGCAGCTGACGTAGCTAACGCAACGGCCAAAACACGAGGATAGCAGCGGTCGTTGCATCCGTCACTTGCGTTACGTCCGTTGCGTTCGGTGCATGCTTAGTGAGTTAGCGCTTTGCAAAGAAATATGCCATAAATTAATTTTGTCGTTAATGACGCGGCGTCTACATGCTCCTAAGTTTTTACGCAATCAATTAATTACTGCGATATGTCGAAAATTATGATGTAAAAAGTACAAAGTATCGAATATCGATTATCAAAACGAATCACAGGTTAAATTGACCCATCCCTAATAAAACGTTTCAGTCCATGAATATTAATTATTCTATAGCGTATAGTAAACAATCATTTTGACTGAGGCTGTGGATCGACGTATGGCCGTCAACGAAAAAACAAACAAACGATTGATTAAAAATATATTAAAATAACAATACAGTTATGAGTTCTGCCAACAAGGTTAATTTTGTGGTCATTCTTTAATTTATCACTGTTGTTGAAGTGTTTCTTTTAATTACATTTTCGGTCTACCTGGTAGATTTATAAGCCATGGCACACTGCCTTACTTTCTTACTATTCAGTAAGGCTGTGCATCCTTCTCCTTAGTATTCGGGTAAGGAAAAAAAACTAGTGATCAGTCCCTTTTCTTCTTGCACTCAGCACTGCCGGCATGTCCACAACCACTACTGGTGAGGAGTCTTCAATTTGTTGAAGTTCGTCCATACGCCGAAGAAGAAGAAGTTCTCTAGGAACCGTTTATATATTCTATGTAGACTGTAAACAGAAATGTCTGTCGCCTAGCAGATTAAATTATTTCAACAAAGTTTTGAAAGTTAACAAAAGTGAATAATTTAAAACTAAACGAGCAGTTCTTACTTTAAAGATTAAATTTGATCATTAATATCCATTCTGAGTCTGCTGAGGTACATTCGCTTGCTTAAATCGGGGTATCCAACTTTAGTCCGGCACCCCTTAACCTTATTTTTTAAACCTAAGTCTATATCACTGTGTCCCGGTTTTTGTCGTTGCCAGTTTTGTCGGTCCAGGTTTTGTCAGGGCACCTAGTTTTATATCTTCGGACAGTATTTGGTTAAATGGTTGACATTTCTGTGTATATTTTATCTTACTAGTGCATTGTAACGATACTGTAATCATAAGTGTATACAATATGCTTGGTGTTGTCAACAGGTTGGAGAGCTGTTTAAAGCTGCTGGTCAAGCATTTTCTCAGCTTGGAGATCAAGCTTTACAGATTCATTCACTGACCGAATGGCAACATAGTCCTGTGTGAGTGCAAAAGTTTATATTTATCTTTGTAAGTTGTACGCTGGCCTCTTTTTGTGATTAAATTACACACTTACATAAATACATTTGTATTTATTCTAGACTCTTTTGTGTTAAAGCTGCAAAATGTTGAGTTTTAACTGTTAACCAGAGCTTTGCCAGAAGACATTGTTATTTGCAATAAGATATACACCTAAAGTTTTTTGACACTGATAAGAACTGTTTTTATCAGTTTATTGCAGGTGACATTTGTTAAATTAGCAGTTTTAGCATCGTGGTGATGATGACTGGTTGCATTGCGCCACTTCACTTTTTGACTTAAGACTTTCGCTGAGCCTTTTCACTGAGCGAAAGCTAAAGCTGAACACTAAAGTCTGTACTTAGACCACAGTTTAACTAAACTTTGGTCTAAGTCTACTGACTTAGACCAAAATGATTAAAAATGGCGGAAAAACAGGTAAATTTAACAGGAAATGAATCAACCATTTACGCTTGGACTTGCTTATTTAATTGCGTCGTGCACGCGAATATAATTACGTAACATCTGACGTCATTGCATATTCATTACGGCGTTTATTCTTGGTACCAGACTGCTTTAATTTACTAAACTATCCTTACGCATAGGACTGTAAATAGTCGCCGTGTTTTCACTCAGCTAAAGTCAAAAGTTGAAGTGGATTCAGGCTCAGCGAAAGTTAAGCCTTAAGAGCTAAAGCTATCTCTTCCATGCAAATCGAACCGACTTTAGCCAGGTTAGTTCAGCTTAACTTTGGTCTAAGTAGGTACTTTTGGACTCAGCGAATCGCTGAGACTTTCGCTGAGTCTAAACTTTGGTCTAAGTAGGTAAGTTTAGGCTCAGCAAAAGTCTCAGTGAAATCACTTCACTTTTTGACTTAAGTAGGTACTTAGACCGAAGTTTAGGCTTAGCGAAAGTCTAAGTCAAAAAGTGAAGTCGCCCATTGTCATGCAGTGTATGCGAAACTGTGTTTGCTGCCAATGTGTGTATGTGGCATAGTGTGTCGGGCAGAGGTCGTGGCAGGAAAAGAACAAGGACCAACTCAACGACGTCGCCAACTGAAACTCCGCCCAAACTGCAGACGTCAGCTGGTAGTGCCACTGTTAGGGAGATCCCAGCAATAACAACTGTTCACGGTGTGCACTGACTTTTGGCTTCAATAATTTGCAAGCTGGGGCTATTTTGTCAGTACATATTGGCTTGGCAGATGCTACTTTTACCATCTTTGACCATTTTAAGGAAATCGAGATAAAAAGTTAGAAAGTGCATATTTTTGTCGGAAGCAAATACACTTGTAATACAAGAATGTGCAGCGGTTGAGGGGCTGCTCGCTATGGGGCCGTCCTTGCAGTTGAGTACATGCGTGCTACCACACGGCGACAGCAAGTGCTGCCATCTCATGAATCATTTAGACTTGACGACGCTACGTGGCTAGCGTGCTTTGGTGGTGGTGGATTTTTCGCCAACAACGCAATTAGCCACCATGACCTTGACCTTTGACCCTTTGACCTTGAAATTGGTCCACAGGGTGCTCGTGTCTCGGGGATCCTTCCTACCAAGTTTGGTATTTGTAGGCCTTTTTGTTTTCCCTCTAGGTGGAGGCACGGGACGGACAGACGGACAGACAGACAGACGGACGGACAGCATCGATACATAATGGGGCCTCCTTCTAGGAAGGACGGCCCCATAATAAACCACATGACATGGTGCAAGTGTTGGCAAAGTGTAAAGTTCTTCCCAAGCCGTATGTGTTGTAGTCCATTTTGTTAGCCCTCAGCCAGACATCAGTTAACGCTGCAAAACCACACATTGCTGCGGCGAGTGCAGGGTGTCTGTTCATTTGTTCAGTGTTCATACTTATTGCACTGACCGTAGACTGGAGGGATGGGCAGACCGAGTTGGCTTGGCTGGCTGGTTACATACTTACATGGTTTACCCATCTGCAAATGGTCACAGATACAAGTACTAATTAAGTGTGTCCGCCATCGATTAACTTTGTGGATGTGACCAATAACGTTACCAACTGAGTCTAGCTGCAAACTGTCGAACAAAAAAAAACAGTTGTGCAGTTGCTTAGGCAAACATTAGCACCATTGCTTTGTGTTCAACTTTATTTTCCTGTGCATAGGCAAATTAGCTAAATTCAGCGAAAGCTCCGTTGAGTACTTTTTAAATATAAGTACTTTGCTTGTTAATAAACTGTAGTGTGTGTTGATGTCTGCCTGTATTTAAGTGATGTGTGGACTGGTGCTGATGTTTTATTGTTTGCTAGCTGTGGTACCGAGCATACAGAGTTCAGCGTCAGACAATATGAATACGCTACATGCTGGTAATACCGAACTTGCTGAACAGATGAGAATTGAACAAGCCTTGAATGATCTGTGAACTAATAAATCTCTGTAAGTTGTTTTTATCATTTTTAGTCGAATAGTCATTATCTAGCGGTCGATCTTTCTGTTAGTGCTTCCATCATTCTGTGTGCATTTGTGTGTGCATGTTTTTTGGTTCTGTAGGTTTTTAATGTAATACCAATCATGCATTCAGCGCCTCAGATTCAGTGAATTTCTCGCTGACATTGTGCGCTTTATAAATTAAATTTACTTACTTACTTACTTGCATTTGTTTATGCTCGATTTAGTAGCTGACTGTAACTTTTAACCCAAATGTCGTAAGTTTTAGAAGGCAATACAGAACTTGCAGTTTAAGCTGCAATCTAATAGTGTAATAATTTAAGGCTTTATGTTATGTTTTTGTATGCTTTTTTGTTAGTTTTAGTTTATATTGTTTGTAAGCAAATATTTGTCAGCCAAGCTGAGTCTGTCCCATGTCAAATTGAATTGAATTAAATTGGATTGAATTGAGTTAATGGTGGAGCATGGTTAACGTTTTTTGTTTAGCGGTATTCCAGGAAGTAAATCTGCAGTTAAAACTTTGCAAGATGTATATCGAGTATGACTGAATGTTGAATTGTTTATTGACGTACCATATTTTTGGCCTTTGGTTGAAGTTTGCTTATAACCCTAACGACAAATGAACTTTGCTTGTAACTTCTGATAAGTTGTAATAAGTAGCTGGACACTTTTTTGTCATGTGATATCCAGGGAGTACAGTAGATCTGCAATTGCAACTTTGCGGATAGGTAGAGGATGGTGGAAGGTTGACACATTTAGTTGTAGTTCCACTCAGGATGACCACTTATCTGAAAAAACAGGGAATTGTCAGGGACTTCAGTTAAAATTGGTGAAATATTAGGGAAAAACTTTTGTCAGGGAAAAAATCTTTTCGGGGAAAATTGACCCAAAACTATCCTACGATTGCATCAGCAGGCTTTTTAGTATCATTTACTCATGCCAATTATTTTATGCTGTTTATTGCCGAATTTTGCAAACTTGTGTTTTTGTTTTTAATATTTACCGTTGTTGTTCCATAAATAAGTTACAAAGCATTCTGTTACTTTTTCAACTATAAAAAATCCAAAATATACATTTTGTAGGGAATTTAATTCTGGTTATTAGCTGTGAGTTTTATCAAGATGTCATTACTGCGATGTCATTTATCAGCATTGAATTTGGTGTTGTTGCCATTAAATTCGTCCTGTAATGAACAACATGCTATTACTCGTTTTTCTGTAGGCAAAAGAGCTTCACTCCAGTATATGGCGACAAGTGGCTATCAGTATACGTTTGGTTTAAGAAATTGCTTGGTGGACAAAAATTTGCACCAGACACTTAGGTGCAATCAGTCATTCTTCAGTGACTGTTCAGAAGCCAAAATCGTTCGGGCGTTCAGAAATTTGTCGACAGCTGGGACAAAATGTTTAAACGAACTCTGATGACATGTTAAAGAAACAATAATGTTTAACATTTAATGACATAAAATTAAGTTGTCAAGTTAATTCGTTTTTTCGTTTCAATGCTGTTTATCACTTGCGAGTTATGATAGATCACTGTGGTGAAGAAAATAATACACAAATAGACTGTTTTCTATGAACAGATGACGTCACAATAATGACGTCATCATCACAAAAATGTCCACATATATTTAGAACAAAATTCTTTACAAAACATGTATTTTGGATTTTTTTTATATTGGGAATTTAACTAAATGAATGATGGCATTTTGTAACTTATTTATGGAACAACCCTCGTATATCTATGGTGTATTTTAGTTAATGCTAGGGTTAGATTTTCCTAGTTGAGTATCAGTTAAAATGGTCAGGAGTTTTGCGAGTCATCAGGGAATTTCATCATTTAGAGAGTGGTCACCATGTTCCCTGATTAAGGAAAGTTGCTTGTAACTTTGGTGTTTGTGTGCTGCAGAAACTGCAGACTGTGATGGTTAGTGATGGACAACAAATGAATGGCGCATGACAAATTGATGATGGTATGATATCACTATGAAGGAGACCAGCAGCTTCTGTGACACAGGCTATTGTTGGCCAGGTGTCGCTCGTCTGAAGAACTGGCACGGATTATTTTGTGTTGTTTATAACAAGAAATTTGAGCTGATGCTCACGAGATGCGCAAAAGCCTATAGCAGTTCCGGTTCAGTAGTTAAGCTGAAAATTGGGGTGTTCACGCTAAGTTAATATACAAATACCAAATTCTCTATTTGGATTGCATAATGATAGTTCCGTGGCGCCACCTTGTGAATGATATAGACTTGTGTTGCAGCTTGAAATCGACAAAAAATCCATAAAACTCCCTATTTTGGCGTTCAAGATCATTGAATTTGGCGCCAATCGAGAGCCATTGTACGACTTCCTATTAGTGATTAATAATAACCTAGGCCCTATCTTGCACCATTATTGAGATACAGTGACTTATTGGCCAAAAATCGCAAATTTTACCCACCCCCTCTCATTTAGCACCCTCGTTCAGGGTGACCCCCTTTGAATTTATTGAAAAGCTTTACGGTTCCTGAAACTAGAGTCTTCCAGGCAGCCGACGGTGAAGATTTGGTGATTCTAGCTTGCATTTGGTGATTCTAGCTTGCACCACTTTTGACTGATCCACCCACGTGACGGACAGTCAGAAAGACAGAATTGCAACGGCTAAGATGCTGCTTTCGCATGTACTAAGCAATGATCTAGATGCGGAGTGCTGACATATTATGCAGCTGTACGTTTGGTTCTGTTGAGCTGCTTAGCTGTTGACAGTAGATGTGTCGTTTCTTGAGTTTTTTGTTGTCTAGTTACATTGACCTTTATTTTTTTTAATTGAAAATTAGTGTGCTGGTTATTTCTATTATGTGAAACGTTTACTGTGTTACTGATGCAGTTTCTGCCTACATGCTATTTGTGCTACTTTCAATTTTTGTTCAGCTGGTCAGTGTATTAAAATCATTATCTCTCTAAGATTCTTCACGTTCTCTTATTCACTGATGGATTGTTCAATGCGTTGAAAGGGAAATGACAAATCGGTAAGTCAAATTTGGCATTTTAAAGGAACTTGGCTGTAAAAATTTTAGTTCACTAGTTTTGCACTTTTTGGCATTATTTTTTGAACTCAGCATGCAGTTACGCTCAATCTTTGCATCAGTTTGGCATTAATTTAGCGGCAACAAAGTGATGTTTTTTGTAGATGATATTATTGAATTTGAACAGTTGATTGGATTTTCTGTCCCGTTATTAATGTGTATCAAGGAAATTTTTGCAAGATCTCTCATTTATTGTGATCTTTTTCATAGAGTTTGTCTCTTGAGCATCCTGATATGCTATCAGTGATCAGGAAAAATGTGGTATCCTGCTAAACTTATTTACTGCATGTGTCATTTTTTTTGGATTTGGGGCATCGCACCGACGGGCTGTGGTGTGTGAACAACTTGCCCAAGGTTGTTACTTGAGAGTGCAGTGGTTAGGGATCAAACCCCCGACCTCGCAGTCATTGGGTCCGACACGCTAACCACTAGACTACCAAGCCACATTCGGTTCAACTGTACATGGTTAGACCCGAAAATGTCAAACTGCATTATGGGAGTGACATTTTGCTTCAGTTCAACTTCACGTAAACTGTGTGGTGGATGATTGATAGACAGTTGCATATGTGATGATAATGACGACACTCAGGGGTGAATTAACTATGTGCTAAACTCGCATATCCCTCCAGGATAAGTAAAAATTTTCATCTGTCATATGTTTGTCAGAAAAATTATATTTCCTTTTGCTGAACTATTAACATTTTACAGCACAGAAACCGTTTAGCAATTAGCAATTGTATGCACCAAAATTTCCAAATAATAAAAGATGGTAGGAAACACCCCCTCACTCAGTTGGAAGGGGACACCCCCTTGCTGCATGCCACCAAAATACTATTTAGTTGATGATAGGCTTGTTCGAAACTCTTAGTCTCAGACGTGCAGAAGTCTTAGTGATAACATAACAAGAGCCAAAGTAATGTAGCAATAGGCAGGATCAGTGTGGACATGTTGTTTTGGGGGAAGTGTTGTGGGCAGCATTGCTGAGTTACCAGTCCGGTGGGCTCAGCATAATGAATATTTACTAGTTTGGAACTGTACTTGCAGCATAACCCCTTAGCCAAACATTTCCGGGGGGTTTGACTCAGCCCCTGGGGGGCCACGTAGCCCTCTATTAACTCAGCTGGAGTCTGGGGAGTGTTGTAAGCTCCCCAGTGTGATCCAGGCATTTTGAGCTCGAAATTGCATCTGGTGGTGACATTTTTTGGTTATTTTATGCAATGCTTTGTGGATCCATGGGGTGTGATGAAACCCGTCTTGGTTATGGCCTGCAGCACGCATTTTTCTTAGTTTGGAACGTCACTGATACGTCGTGTAGATTCTATGAAGACGTCAAGACAACCTGTTTGTGTTTGACAGTGCTCTATGGCTGGGTCAGGTCAAGGTTTGCTTTACACCCAGTTGCAACTATGGCACGACTAATTATTATTTTCATTATGCGATTAAACTTTATAACAGTAATTATATTGCTCTGCAGCAAAGTATCCTATGACTCGGAAAAGTTTCTGTCACAACTTATGAAATATCGACCTACTTTTAAAGTTATTTGGAAAAGAATTTTGACTGGATGCTCGCTCCTGGAAATGCAAAATAGAGTGATCATTACGGTACCTCGTAGGCAATCCCTACATTAACTTCCGATTGTGAAATGTTAATGCTAGAAAAAAAATTGGCGTGTCTTAGTGCCTTGTGAGTTAGAGCGAAGGGTTAGCTCACTGGAATTCTGACATAGCAGGCAATGACAGAATTTTACATAAAACTTAGTACTTCTGTTTAATACTAATCTACTGTACTACTTTACACTGTTTTTGTAGCTGACGATTTTCTTATAACCGGGTGATATTTGATTTCCCAGAATCATTTGACTTTGACTTTGACTTAATTTTAGCTGAAAGCATTTTACTTAATCTTTGACTTAAGACTTTTAAGTCAAATAATCATTTGACTTAACTTTGACTTTGATTTTAGCGGAATATCACTGCTTGTAATATAATCACTGCTTGATTAATTATTTACTTAATAAGATGGTTTTTTCATTTTACAAGGTGATGTAGTGACGCATTTAAGGTGAGGTGGGATATTTTATGACAGTTTTGTTGCAGATTTCTGCTGAATACGCGTGACAGCCTACTGAAAACAAAATGTCAGTGTTCAGTATTGGACAATGTTGTGATAAAAATTGGGAACTTTAAAAACATTCTTTTGAGTCACAGTGTAGGTTTATGTTGTGTTCGGCTTTGCGGCTTTACTTTCAGACGACGCACGTTTTCGCTGAGCCCGTAATTGGATAATTAGCTCGTTTCAGACTCATTCATTATACTGCAATAAACTTATATTACGTGCAGTAAACATAATTAATTGCATCCGTTTGGTGTTCCTGCCTGTAGCAATGCCATATAGGGTTAATTAGCTGGCAAAGACATGACAGCCTGTCAGTAGCCTACGTCAGAGAGCTATATAGATTGATTGTTTGCTAATAAGATAGATAATCGCCGATCACTGATGGCTAAATGCACTGGTCAAGGACGGTCAGTGTCTACAGGGTCGTTTTGGCCGTCAACAGTTAGACTTAGGCATACAGCAGTTTTCGACAACGCTAGACTACAGTTGCAACTTGCAACTCAAGACTCAAGAGGTCACAGTACATAGGCCTAATTGAATACATGTAATCAAATGCATTGGTCTTTTTTTCTTTTTTGTTTGTGATGCTATCAAATTTTTCGCTGAATTAAGTTGATTATAAATTCGCAAAAGGGCACGTTTAAATTTAATTTGTGGCTGCCCGATTGTTACCTCCGCCAAGGAGGTTATGTTTTTTGCCAGACTTTGTTTGTTTGTGTGTCTGTGTGTTGGCAAGATAACTCAAAAAGTTATCGACGGATTTTTCTGAAATTTTCTGGGAATGTCGGGAATGGCAAAAACTACCAGTGATTCAATTTTGGGGGTGATCCGAAAGGAATCCTGGATTCTGGATCACTTTGAAATTTTCGTTACCATTGCTTTTAATGGGGCATAAGGGAAACCGCTGCATAACCGAAGATGGTGCTGCCACCTAGCGAACAACATGGACTTGGCGGAGGTGTGCGGGATCCGACTGCTTTTTAGTTAAATAATTAGTTCAACCTAGTTGGCAGTGGCTATATAGTTAATCACAGTCTAGGCTGTGTAGTTGTTAACCGATTGGTCGTAATTAAAAACAGAAACCGCAAAGAAGATAAAAATGTTAGAATGTTTGTTAGAACTTAGTATAGTGGAATATTTAATGCAAACGTAGGTCTATTGCAAGCTTTGTGTCTGGCAAACGATCATAATGTGTCGGTCTTCATATAGCCTAAGCGGTGATTTTTAAACTTTGCATAAAATTGTACGCATTGATGAAATCCAACTTCCATCAGGCGAAGTATTTTGCCAACTAGTTGGTAAACCAAAAGTTAGTAGGTTAACTAGCTGTCGCTAGGATAGTCGACCATACTTTTCGTCAGTGACCTTGAAGGTCATCCAAGGTCGATGATTTGAATTTTATCTTATCTAAAAGGGCGTATTATATACCACTTCCTGTTAGTGATTAATAGTAATCTTGGTCTTAACTTTCACCGTTTCCGATATATGACCACTTATAGCTAGAAACTTTCCACTGAAAATTGCGGTCAAACCGCTGCAGGTAGAGACATGGTTACTATTGACAGCTATATGAAGTCGCCAGCGCCCTATCCGATGCTACCATCGTCGAGCCTCTAAGACTTACCGTTTAGCCACAATACATTCGTGACAAATGACGGACAGACAGACAGACATACGGACATGCAGACGGACGGACGACAACCGTAGCAAAAGCTCGACCGTTACTTAAGTACGGTCGGCTAAAAATCACTCTAGTAAGTAGGCCTATTGTAACCGACAGAATTACGATCACAGATGTGCGGGGCGGACAGTTGATTACAGGATGAAAGCTTGTCCCCAGCGTGATCATTTCATTTTATTGTGAGATAATCGACTGTACAATACCGGCATGCACTGCGGTTACGTTGCCTTGAGGCGCGTGACCGCAACTAATAATTAGGCCTACTTTGGATCACACTTTAATGACCGCTGCCCTGCTATAAAATGTTTGTTTACGGTCAAAGGCGATCTTTCACTCGTCTTCACCACTGCTGCATCACCAATGGTGAGTTTGCTTTTCTGTTATTATTTCAATAATCATTTAATAACCATATCGCACGAGTCATCTAAACTCGGGTGTCAAGTGTAGAGCGGGTCTTATAAAAACCGTGTTAAGACAGATAGGTGAGACTACACTTGGTGCTGGTGATGTAGGCCTGACCTAGAGCTCTTCGCACATGATGTCACATTTTTGTAGTGTAAGTTATTTCGATTGCCGGCAAATTGCTATAGTTAGGCTAATCGTGTCGATGATAGGAGACCGGTCTACGGCTGCTGCTGCTGCTGCTGCTGACTGTTACGAGTTGCTGTCTTTCTGTGTCGCTCGTCGCCGCCAATGGCGCCGGAAGAGCGTTTCCCATCGCCGCCGAAAATTTCGCCATGGATAACTTCAAACGAGTTAATCCGACAATTGTACGTAATTTCTGCTATTTGAGCTTCAACTTAGGCCTCCAAAGAGAAAATGCCCATTAGAGTTATGCATATAATAGGCCTAATTACCAATAGCCTAATTCTACAGAAATGGCATTGGTATTTTGACTGCAGCGCAACTGCTCTTGATAGCCTATAAGAGCTTGCCTATAATGGACATACAAAGTAAAAGCATTGTGTATATAATCACTAGAGTTACTAAGTTTTTTTATGGTATATATGTGAGTTTAAGTCGTTAGAACATGCAGCCTTGCAAGGCTCGCATTCAGGCAAACTGGCAGACAATTATTGCTACAACAAACAGTAGCCTATATAATCTCGGCTAATAATAATAATTTATCATATACATGATGAAAATTATCAAAACTGCAGTAACAATAGCAGCTCAACTCGACTGTTTTAACTGGATCAATATCAGTTGCATTGCGCGATCTTCTGCGTTACGTAATCTAATTAATTACAGTCCACGAAATCAACAAGTTTTGTCACTAAACGTGCAGAGTTACTAAAACGTGCGTGACTGCCTGTTTCTGTCATTTTGTCTGACTGTCGTTACCACGACGAATGCAGGAATGGGACCACACGAACTTCCTGGTGGACTTGTCCGGGTTCTACGCCAACTGCGAGGCTCTGGATCGACCTGGAGGGGTGATCCAGGTCGACAGGCGGACTCCGGCGGGCGAGTCGGTGGTGGCGGTGGTTGGCAGCATTGAGGGCGCGGAGACCGACGTCGAGTCGACCAATGGATACATCGAAGAACTCATCAAACGTTGGATGGCGAGCAACGACTACGACGCTCACGTATGTCACCAGCCCGGCGTCTTGACGATGCCGAACAAAGAAAAAGGAAAAGAGCAATTCCCTCCTTTTAAAGTCTAGCATGTCGGAAAAAGTTTCTTTTTGATGGTAACTTTTCTTCAATAAAAGCAAAATCTGGGATTGAAAATTTCAAGAAATTGTGTGCAAAATTGAAATTTTGAGCACCCATAATCCTCTGACGGAGATTTGCAACCGTTTTTCGCAAATTCGCGATTTTTCCCAAACTTTTTCTTAAACCACAACGCCGCTGTAAGTCCGATCAGCGTACTGACGGGTCTGATTAATTGACGTTGGCAAACATTGGAGTTCGTTTAACGCTCTCGTTGTCAACCGTCGTGTTTTATAGGCTTAGTCTATCTATAACCTGCAATCTTGTTTATTTATTTATTCATTTATTCACTTCTATTGTTGTCAGCGACAGCTCTTCCTAAGCTGTTAGCTTTTCTCGATACTGGTCTTGCGGCAAGTCTTGCTTTGCGTCTCACAGACAAAAAAAATAAAATACAGTCTTGATCTTAAGGTTAAATTTAGACAGACTTACATAGTCTGCTTTTTGACATCATCAGCACACTTCCGTCTGCGTCATTTAAATTTCTTCCGTGTATCGGCTTGAATTTGTTTTCTTTTCCACCTGAATTTTGCTTTTGGAGCATTGCGCAAAAGTTTCGTTAGGCTAAAACTGTTCACGCTGCCACGTTCCGTCGATTATTATTGTTTTGAAGTTATTCCTTTTAAACATTATTTACAATGAATGTGTTTCAAATCTTTTAATATTAGGCCTAATGATTGTGTTGTAACGTGCACAGATCAAGGATGCGAACCACGTTGGTTGCAGCGTGCGCCCGGGATGCAGGGGTCAAGTTGTTGTCGTCTGTCTTTTCGCCAGGTTCGGTAATTCTCCCGTCAAATTTTGGCCGTTTCTATACAGGGTTGGCCAACAGTGGCGTAGCTGTGCTCTCTTCTCATAAATTTTTCGCATTACTCATTGTGTGAAAATGATATGTTTTGCTGAATTTTGGCACTATTTTGGGTAACTGTGTAGGTTTCTAGGGGGCACCGGGCACGTGCCCCCAGTGCCCCCTATGGTTACGCCAGTGTTAGCCAACAACAAGTAAATAGCCTTAGCCACTTGCTTCAATTTGTTATGAATTCGCCTTACAGTTTTTACGAGCGAAAGCAACTAGACTGCTTTAGCGTGTCTTAGCAATCGCAATTCTGTCCGTCCGTCCGTCCGTCCGTCTGTCACACGGGTGGATCAGTCAAAAACGGTGCAAGCAAAGATCATCAAATCTTCACCGTCGGCTGCCCGAAAGACTCTAGTTTCAGGAACCGTAAAGCTTTTTTATAAATTCAGAGGGAGTCACCCCGAACATGGGCGCTAAATGAGAGGGGGTAGGAAGAATTTGCGATCTTTAGCCAATAAGTCGCTGTATCTCAATAACGGTGCGAGATAGGGTCTAGGTTACTATTAATCACTAATAAGAAGACGTACACTGGCTCTCGATTGCCACCAAATTCAATGACCTTGGATGACCTTGAACGCCAAAATAGGAGTTTTTATGGATTTTTTTGGCGATTTCGGGCTGCGAGACACATTTCAAGAGCGAATTGCGCCGAAATCAATTGAGATAGACATGGACAATTAAGTTGCATATAAAGTTTTCAGCATTGAACGTCGATTTCGACGGTTTAAGTCTCGATTTTCTAGGTTTAAGGAAACCTGCGCACGATGGCTTCAAATAGCGGTACTCCTGTAAAAGTCATTTTTTTTACCGGTGTTGCATGGCCAGTCTTTCGCGAAAACAGTTGCAGATAGGCATGGGCACGCTTCTTATCACAACAAGCACTGGTGACGAGCTTTCTAGTCGTATCAACATCGATGACTTTGAAAGACTCTGAACTTCCAAAATAAGGGTTTTTTTTATTGATTTTGCGATTTTCGGCTGCAGCGCACTGTAATCTAAGAATGAACTGCGACGAAATGGCTGGAGATAGACTGACAGTTTGCGAACAGGAACTTCTATGGGCTTTCGCTCCTGTCGTAAGCATTAGCACACATTTCTTGTTATATTCAACACAGCATGTTGTATGCTTACAACAACTTCACAATAAATTAAAGTAATGGAGAATGGGGTTATATTAACTGTCGATGAACTGGAATGTAAAAGCTTCCTTTACTGTGTAACCGCAAGTCACTTGAAGTCATGGAAAGCATCCTACTTAATAAACGAGCGAAAAACCACCAATTTATTTAGTTAGATTAAACAAACGTACAATCGTACATGACTTCAGATAATTAGATCGCTAGCTGAAATCAGACGCGCATTTGTAGGCCTATCACAGGCTGAACGGTAGTTCAAGCCCTGTGTTAACGGCGACGTCTCTTTCTTATGGGAAAGCCAAAAATTCGACCCCCCACAGAATCAAAACCCCTGACCCGATTGAGATAAAATTTG
>Ga0056128_1002182_pt1 | contig 22930 bp, 14 predicted proteins | sample WorMetLIZISLAND2_FD_71113 | JGI IMG/M metagenome (GOLD analysis project Ga0056128, IMG submission 71113) | Marine gutless worms symbiont microbial communities from Max Planck institute for Marine Microbiology, Germany - Olavius geniculatus... ... | reverse complement strand
GTTTTTGGCGTTATCGCACTTTGTGCAATAAAACTTAATGCAATTTATACCCGCAACATGCACTGTTGGGCTTTTTATGGCCACATATCTGTTTGCGATCGCACCCAGTAAGGCAGGAAGCTTGCACCACTCCCCAAATACCTTAGCTGCCGTCCGGAGAGTACACGTGGGCTCGGTACGGAAACAGATGAGTTGTGGCAATGCTAGAGGGGTAAAGCATTTTCTCTGTGATCTGCGTTTTACGAAACACTTCGTTAAAAAGTAACACAGATGAGTTTATTATTAACGGAAAGTCAGTCTAGGCTGCCAGAGATTAGAACTTACTAGAATACTAGCAGTTAATTGTCACCAGTTGCTGTACCAACAGTGTTATAGTCGCAAAAGTAACACTTAGAATCCCCGCCTACGGCTGCTGACTGGACGTAACTCTGATAGCGTCACCATGTTGCAGCGACGGCGACGTACCGGCCAGCGGTTTTGGGCTATCGGAAGACTATTATGCGTTTGCGCTTAATCTCACATCTATCCAGAAATTCCCACAGAATTCCCACAGACCCATGGGAATTCAGCACAGTTCCCACCCATACTTATGGGAATTCCCATACCCACGGCAGCCCTGCGAGAGCCACAGCGGTGCCCGGAGAAACATTTTCGCGGAGCCCTTCTGGGAAGAAAATTTTTGAAATTTGCTGTTTAAAATGATGCATTCTGGTGCATGCCTACTTTATATTTTTGAGCGACGGCAGGGCCTCCAAACGTCGCGGGGCCCGGGGAAACTTACCCTCCCGACCCCTTCTCGACGCGTCTGACGTCACGTAGGCCTGGGTAGCGTTAAACGAACGTTAGAAACTATGATTTTATTTTCATCATTTCAGTTTTTATAAGAATTAAACGCTTTATTTGTAAAATTACTGTATATTTGTGAGCCGACGTTAAACTGTCGCTTTGTCGTAATCTATGTCTACGTACGCAGATGCTGCACTGTCCATCATTTAATGTTCTGATTGCAGCTGAATGGAATGCGCTACTCTGGATATCAGATTACTTATTGCGTCGTTGGTAAGTCATAAGTAGTACACTTAATTGTACGTTGATTGTATAGAGTGATTGTGTCCTCAATCATTGCAGCAATTGGTTGCTTACTGCAAAAGTTGCGTTTTTAACTTAAACGTGTTTATTGCTCTAGAATGGTATGTCTGAAACGCCTTTGTTGGTTAAACGTGTTCGTTTTGTTCGCAGTTCTTAACACTGGGCTCAAAGTGGTGAACTGAACATGTCAAGGCTATTTGATTTTCTTTATATTTTATGGTTTTATGCACATTTTGATGAGACTTAAGATAGAACAAGTTTTCGCACGGATCGGGCTAAAAATGTGCTTCTGGACAAAACCCAAAAGATTTCGTGTAAGAAATTCAGAATTTACAGGAAAAGTATTTTAAACTGTATTTTTGAAAAATTTACCAAATTGCAGCTTTTGCGATACTTTTTTCAAAATAACATTGAAAACTAGGCAGTCAATTGTGACGTTTAGTGTTTGATGTCGTTAAACAGTTCATCTCAAAGCACGTTTGAATTGTTCGCCTTATCTCGGTATTACCTAGTCCATAGGCTATTCGCATATAGTAACTACAAGGAGACCGTCTTCGGTCCATGTCGTTTTTTTGGCTTGGGTTGAAATGTCTTGTAGTATTCTATAGCCTAATTTCTTAGATGTGTTAGTTAAGAGAATTAACAAGTTTGGTAACATTTGTCTTCATTTACCAATAAATTTACAACAGTTGGTGGAATCCAGCGTTAAACCAACTTTTTAGAGTGAGCAAAATGCTGGAAAGTAAAATGATAATCGGTAGTAGTAGTAGTAGTATGAGTAGTTTAAAAGACTTGCATTCGTCAGTAAGTCTTTTTATCAGCTAGAATTTCTTTGTGAGATTTAGCGTCTGTGTTTGCCGTGTCCGGAATGAAAAAGAAATAACAGTTGCTAAAGCGTTTATCTTGCACAATGTCACAGTGTCACAGAATATTTAATGTTTAATTATTTCGCATCAGTTGAAAAATCAATATTTTTTACATTTTGAAATTCGGACAAAAAGATCTTAATTTTGTATTGTGAAATTTTAATTTGTTCGGTGGAACATTTTATTTTCGGCTGCTCTGCGCCAGCATGTAGTGTGCTAGATCAGACGTAATCATGGCTTAGTATGTTTATGAGCAGGTTACCTCTTGTCGGGACTTCTGCTGTCCATTATTATACTACTGTTTGTCTTTTTCATTATTCTTCCTCTACGCGAAGGACGTTCCAGCTGGCTGATTGACATTATTGTTAAGATATTGTAAGTATAAACAACATTCCATTTGTTTGGCTACTGCACACTGTATCTCAAAAACAACCCACTGATGAGCTTTCACAGCTGGCGTAAACTCTGGACGAATTTTGATCGTTTTTGGCAAATTGTATGCTTTGAGATCAATTTTTCTAATAGGCAAGAATGTTTGTCGTTATTCTGAATAATCTGTGACCGTTAGCACTTTTGATGCTACGACATTAAGGAAAGGTACATTATAAATATACACATTTACGTTTTTTTTGGACTGTCGCAATAATGCATGCATTACGTGACTTCACTGTTTAAGCTTATTGTTACGTGTCCTTGTAGTCTTAGGACTTAACGCCACGCTAAAGTTGATTCGTCCTTCGTCATCATCATCATCATCATCATGTATGCTGTACGTAGGCCTACGTCGTAAAGCAATTAACCTATAGGCCTAATAACTTGTGGTTGTAGGCCAGCAGTCGTATTGGCACTTCTACTGAACATTGCGCAGTTACTTCTCTGTAAATTCGTTTTTCTGCGAGATGGCGGAAAATATCTTGATCTCACAAACAGGTAACGATACTTAAGCCTCAGTAAACCATTACAGTTTAAGATTTGTGAGCAGTGGCAAAAATCGTCTTGTTTCTTATTACAGTTTTTTTGCATTTGGAAAATAGTTTTTTTTTATTTTTTAAAAATTTATTTTATTGTTGCCAGCTTCTTGGACCCATTTTCCACGTACGTTATACACAGTCATTATAACTGTGAAAATGGTTACAGTTATACGCAGAAGCAAGTTAATCCATAATTAACCAAAGACTGTAGAACAGTTTTATGACTCAAATAACTTACGTTGGTTTAGATAATTTTACTTTGTACCCTTTGTGCGTCAGTTTTTAGGCTTTAAAAATAATTTTTTTTCCAGTACATGTAAAAAGATATATTTTGATAGTCCATTGGTGTTTTGATTCTGCAGGCGACTTTACTATTTTGTGGCATATTTTCTGTTTCTGTACAACGCCGTCATTGGCTTCTTCTCCGTGATAAAACGCGTCCTGTTGTCTCTGGTCATTGGAACGTTATTCATTGCACGAATGGACTACGTGATACTTATGAAAGGATTTGAATTTCTTGATTCCGGTCAGTAAAGTGCACTTACCAATTGCTTACCTAACGTACTTGGTAGACTACCATATGTTTTTTTCTGATGACTAATATGATGTCACTTTGATTTTGGTCTTTACACAGACCTTGATTACGCCGATGATGTCGTGCTAATGGCTGAACAGACAGAGACGTTATGATCAGCTCTCGCGAAGTTTCACCAGACCGCCGAGGACTTTGGTTTGCACCTATCGTGACAGAAAACTAAGACCTGGGCGCGGGTGATCCTGCTGCAGATATAACAGTTGCTAACAACACCATTGAAGCAGTTACAGAGTTCTGGTACTTGGGCTCTATTCAGTCGTTTTCTGGCAGATGCTGTCCAGATCTACATCGACGAGTTGGAGTGGCCTCCTCCGTCATGCACTCAATGCAACGCTGGTGGCGTCAAAAGGGTCTAAGTCTGGACACCAAGCTAAGACTATACCAAACTTGTGTTCTTCATATCCCGTTCATACATGGACTTTGCTGGCAGAAGACACAGGCAGATTACAATCTTTCCATATGTCATGCCAACGCCAGATACTGGGTGTGAAGTGGCAGGACCATGTCAAGAACATCGACATAGCCGACAGGACCGGTCTGCCAAGCATTGCAGATATAATCAGCAAGAGGCGCCAAGCATTGTTTGGTCACGTTGTTAGACTGGATGCCACCACACCTGCACACCAAGCATTATGTCAGGTCATTGCAATGAAAGGCGGTCAGAGCCCGGGGAACTGGCGAAGACCTCCTGGGCGTCCTCGAAAGACCTGGATACAGCAGATCGGCAACGAAACACATTGTAGAGTGTCATACTTTGCTAACATATTATTAACTGGCATCAACATATTTTATTATTTGCATCTGCACTTAGGTTCCAAGTAGGCCAGAGGAAAATCACGACAAGAAGAACGTTAACATTAATACTCAAGTACGTGGAACAATATTTAATGTTTCTGTAGTCGTAATTTTGCTTTACAGTTCACGGTGTTTCGGCAAGACTTTTTTGTGAAATTAGGAGGCTGATGACCAAGTCGCCGACCTGCCGACATTTTCTAGTTTTGCCGCGTCTTTGACCTATTAATTGCTGACTGTAAGATACAAAGGAGTGGTTGTCAGACACTGATGATGAAATAAAATGCGTGCCCTCATTGGGAAGTGACAGGAAGCCGCTCCGACGTTTGAAGCAAACGAATACACGTGCGAGTGAAATTCGAACATAAAAATGGAGCCAGATCGTTATGTCGTTTGCTGTTGATGTGTGATGAGAAGGATTTGAGGAAGATGCGAATGTTCAGCATAGAGTGAAAGAGCCAAGAGATGTTGACAAATATGTTAAACTTGTGCTGTGATGTATTGGCAGGTCACGTGGCTTACCTGTCAATGCTGATGGTGGAGGTCTATCAAACTCACCCAGTTCTCAGAACGTTCGTGCTGTTGCTGAATCAGACCAGAGCCAGTAAGAAGAAACGCGATGATACAGGTCTTATCTTATTTCTATGAATACTTTTAGCTTGTTTAATGTTAGCTTTTGTTAAATAATTGCGTAGTTTTTGCTATTTTTGGTGTCATTAGTTTGGCCTTAAAATATTCTAAATATCGTCCAAAACATATATGTGGTAAAGATTAGAAAAGTATGATTTCGTCACAACGTTAAGACCCTTTGAGTCCATTACGTCCAAAGATCGCGTGATAATAGCTTAACTTTTTTCTATATCAATTTTAGCATAATCTATGCCGCAGCTGGCAGCTGGTCACTGTGGTTAGTGGGTCATGCATATTCAGTAGTGTACAGCACAGCTGCAAGTGAATTGCCATAATTCGTTGGTTTATATGGGTCATGGTCAGTTTGTACTGACCGTATTATAAAATTATAAAAAGCACAGCCATGTACGATCTGGAGTTTAGGTCACATGGGTCAGATAGCTTTGATAAAATGCTTTTATGATGGACTTAATGTAAACAGTGTTGTTTAGGATATACAAACGTGGCGGACGATACAGTGCGACGCAAACGCTTGAGAAATCGCTGGCTGGTGACGATGACTTTGGTGAACAATCCGAGCTTGGTGTTCGAACGACTCGTGAAGCAGTATCAGCAACAGATGGAACTAGCCGGCAACACTGAAGACGACAGATTAAAACTTAAGGTAATTTACGGTAATTACCTTAAGTCAATGACTGCTATTGAAACATTAGTCGTCAAAGCACTTTTGATGATAGAAAATGTACATTTCGTTCTTCTGAAAACCGCAAGGTGATCGTTTAAATCCGAGGGTTAGTCTGGCGTATGTTTGCTAGCTGAGTGCTTTCTTGTTTAGCTGATATTTTGATACTTTGCGGGCATAGTTTTAAACACTTGATATACCGTTATGATGACTGAATCTGAATACGTGCAGGATTCTGCGGCTCATCTACGTTCTCTTATGTCAGCGAACATCGACATGCGGATGCGAAAAGGCGAAGAATTCGTTTGACGTCATCCGCAACATCAAGCCATCAACACCAGAAAACGTTTTCTTGTATTGTTGATCGACGTCAAGTCTTGTCTGATAGTGACCAATATTATTAGGCGGCGGTCTAGTCCTACAGGCCGCATTGTGCGTCTTGACCCTCCGTCTGACTGTCCGTCTGTCGGCAGTTTTACGGATGCGTAGGGTTAGCCACATTTTGTGTAGACGCTTTCCGCAACAGACGTAACCGGCGTGCTGTTTATTAGTTTCAAAGGCGACAGCACATCACACAAGTTTATGCGGTGTGCGGTGTACTGACTTGCTAGAGCAACTGAGCGGATAGCCGCATAAACATGTCGGCACTCTGTACCGACATATTCTCTTGTTTTGTGTTATACCCACCCACCCTCATTTTTTTCAAGTTTGCGAAGTTACGAGCAACTTTGCGTCAAAAGTGACAAATTAGTTACGATTTAGCCACTTGGCTAGTGAAAAATGATACGTAAAGCACGTTTGCTTTTCTTCGTTGCTGTTAACGTTTGTGTAAGTTATACTGATTTCTGATTATTATTATTGCATTAATAATAAGTGACAAATCGGTACAGCTAATTTAGTTTCACACTTGAGCGCTTTGTCCCACCTATCGTAACGAAATCGTCGTGCAGATCCCGTGGACCGTGTATATTGTTTTTTGAAATAAGTAACTTTTATACGTTACAAGTACCCGGTCGATTTCGGAATGCACGTACAGTTATACAATTTGTTCATTTGTCGTGCTGTGTGTTTGCTTATTACAGGGGTCTCATGCATAATGTTTTTTGTACTTTCTGATATTGTATTTGTTTGTTGTTACGGGAGTTTTTCTTACGTAGGCCTATTATTTTGACTTAATTCTCTCTTTGTTGCCGTTATTCGTAATAAATAGATTTCTGTTTTGCTGTGGAACTGAAGTAGAAATAGAGCGTGTACAAAAACAGATTATTATATTTACATTGTATGCGCGAGGTGTAAAATGAAAGATTACTAGAGATGCCTTTTTAGGCCCCAAGAGTACAGTTTTTGTCTCTTAGGCCTACCAATAGTGTTGTTAAATGTCAACTGTAGAATTATATAGCGCAGTGCCGGGTATGGTAAGAACCTCTAATGCTTTGGCCGTCGTTGATAGTTTTAGCTACTGAAGTTGACCAGTGTGCAGACATTGCTTTACAAATTACGGTGTAAGTCGGTGACGTAACGAATTAGAGTAAGTCAGAGCGCGGGCGGCGCAATAAGATGAAACGCGCTGAAACATACAGGCGATGATGCAGACCACACACCATGCGACTCGAAGTGCTACTTTAATGCATTCCGCCACACCGTCAGAAGATTACTCGCTACTTTTGATGTGTTTTTTTAATTTCTTTTTATTGCATATCTTTTAGTGTTTATCGGGATACAACGAATCGGTTTTTTTTTGCATTTTGCGTAGTGATGCATGCAACAACGATGTGTTTTGTTATACAGTGTAGGCTTGCTGCAACATGTCCGCGTTGGTGTTTGAGCTTCGAAGTACATGCTTATGTGTAGTAGTGAATATTGCCATCGTCTTAAATGTTCGTTAAGGTCCGTACAGTGCGACAGAATTGAAATGAAATGAAAGCCGGGGACGCATTTCTGTCGCTCCGTACGCACTTTTAAATTTTTCAGCTGCATGCGGTGTGATGTTTAACGACTTACGCTTGACATTCGCTTGCATTATACAGGCTTTCATCTGCAGAAAACAGCTAGGGATTACTCTAATAACTTCAACCCACAATTGTCGGACACTGCTTGTTATAAAACCTAATAGCGTTATTACAGTTTGCTGTTTGTTGGCAACTGAAAAAAAATGATGATGGTGGCGTGTCAATGAGTTACATCATATTCGTCGATATCGTACACTTTGGCAACCATAATGATCATTAAAAATGACGAGCTATTTTGTCAAGAAGTGCAATCTGTGTTTGTTGTGTTGTCGATATCTAAAAGGTCATTGACTAGGCCCTATTGAACACGTGACATTTCATTGACTCAGACGTTGGTACTTTTTCATTCTAAAACCTACCGTGAGGCTACCTCTCTCCGTCCTGCATGCAATTCCTTAATTTTGTGGAACTTACCTTTATTTCGTTTATTCTTTAAACCACGATTTAGCTACAATGCATTTTCAGTTTCAAGTTCGTTATTTTAGTAGGCTATTTAGACAGATCACTTGCTACTTTCGATGTATTTTTGGTATCTTTTTACTGTATATTTTAGTGTTTATTTATGGACTCTTGCCTGAAGTAAACTTGGATTGATTGATTAACTGCAAACCAGCAAGTCTCAGCTCGATAGTTCTGGCCGCTAAGGTTAATTCTAGTCCCCGAAACACTGTTCGTGCTTGGCCCACGCATGTTGTGTTGATATCGCGACATGTCGTGGCGTGGTGGTTGTGCGAATGTGGTTTCTGCTGACTAAAGTGGTCCAAAGAAGAAATGGTGATAGCTGATAGTTCGCTATTTTAGTAGGCTATTTAGACAGATCACTTGCTACTTTCCGAAGATGACATCTGTCTGTAGGCCTATAAAAACTATGGCGATTACTTATTACAATAGGAACCATCTTCTTTCACTTGCGAGTAATCGCTGAAGGAAACCGCGACGATGACTGAAGGTATGTGGGCGTCAGCTTGGCCGACGTGTCATGGGCTCCCGTTTCTAAGTGATAATAGCTATACCAAGCCGTAGGTAAGACCTAAATGTCAGCACTGTGACTCGCCGTATATGGGTCTATATAAATCCATCACCCGTCGTTCCTCACTAAGTTGAATTGAATTGAATTGAATACGTTGAATTTTGATTATCAGGTAGGCTATTGTATCAGGTCGTATCTGCAGTCTACAACTGCTCAATGTAGCCCACGAGTACTTTTGGCTACTCCTTACTGTTAACTTTATGCTAGTAATAATTGTAGTTTTGAGTAGGCCTACTGCTGTAACAATCGGCATAATAAAGCTAATATTTATATTCGTCTAAGATGACAGTTGATATTAACAAAATTACAATAACATCATGTGGAACGAGTGAGAAATGCTAATAGCCATATTCGCGTTAACGATTAGGCCTACTTTATGTTGCTCGGCAGTTTTTTTTCTGACATCGTAACTATCGCCTCGAGCGAATTGTTACACGGTAAAAAAGCAAGAAGTGTTTGTTTAATGGCAAAATATACAAAAAGTAATTATTTATTTTTTATTATCTATTGTAAAGTTACTATTAACACTATTAGATTAACTGTTAACAAGACATGCGAACGGATGGCCAACCTAAGACCAAAGCGAAGATTAGAAGGTGCAGGGTTTAAAACGTCTCGCTAAAAATATAGGCCTAATCTGCTTTCATTCATAATAAGTCGTTTTTGTGTATCTTAGCATACTAATAGCGAAACACCACTGAAAAACACTACGCGTATTTACCGGCCCTAAGTGCGGAGTAAAGTACTATGTGTCTGCGGACAATAATCCATGTCTTGTTCTGTCAATTCAGTTTGTCACTAAGAGCCTAAGAACAAACTTCTACGTTTATAAACTGCAGTGTCTAAATAAACATGTATTGCAAGTATTTAAAGTTAACAGTACGCTTTAATTATTGTCTTCTTTATAACATGGGTATCGTAACAGAGGTTGTTGAGATCAGAAGTTCAGTTGAAATAACGCGCAGACGTCGATATCAAGAATGCAGAGCGTTGCAGTAGCCATACTCATCATAGCGACGTTTTTGTCATTGTCAACTGCAACTTCATTAGTAGCACGTAAGTGGCTTGATGTCGCACAGCAAACAAAAGAAAGTTGAACAATAAAGTGGTTAATTTTTTCGTATGCATGAAGTCAATAAAATTTTAAAATGTATCAGTTTGACACCAATAGATCTATCGTTACAAATATGCTTACAGCATCTATGTTACGCATATTGTTAGGCTTAAATTATGCAAATGCAAATTGGTGCAGTTGAAAAAACTAGAAAGCAGTCATAGCCCGCAGGTACCTCCGCCAAGGCAAAGCTATTCGCCAGGTGGCGTCACCATCGCAGCAGTTCCCTTATGCCCCTTTTAACGCAATGGTAACGAAAATTTCAAAGTGATCCAAAATCCAAGATTCCTGCCGGATCACGCCCAAAATTGAATCACTTGTAGTTTATGCCATGCCCGACATAACCTCAAAATTTCAGAAAGATACGTCCATAACTTTTTGAGTTATCTTTCTAACAGACAGACAGACAAACAAACAAACAAAAAATGGGCAAAAACATTACCTCCTTGGCAGAGGTAAATATACTTAAACATTATTTTAATGTCTATGTATCAGATTCAGTCTGCTAACTTAATGTGCCACTGTTGCTGACTGGACAGAAAAGCCTGGTCAGTGTCCAGCTGTGCTACTTCGGAGGCCGTGTCTACAATATGATTTTGATGAATGCCAGTGTGACTTCGACTGCGATGGCAACTTAAAGTGTTGCACTGACGGTTGCAAACTCACATGCCGGAAACCTGGTAAGGCCACAAATTATTACCAAAACGTGTAGGAGTAGTAGTAGCTAGAAAGCATGAAAGGCTTTAAATCTCCGCCGAGAACTGCGTTTTCCCTTGACGTTTGTACTTTGTAAAATGGCAACAGTAAGCATTTAATAAAAATGTTGTTAAAGAAATGGCAATTTTGTTCATTTTTTCGTTTAGATTGTTAACTCAATGCGCCACGGTTGTTAACTTGACAGAAAAGCCTGGGCAGTGTCCAGCTGTTTCGCCGTTTCTGGGCAGGCCATGTATCCTAGATGATCCCGGTGAATGCCAATGTGACTCAGACTGCGATGGCGACTTGAAATGTTGCACCGATGGTTGCAAACTCACCTGCCAGAAACCTCGTAAGACCAACATTACTAGTGTTTTTTATCATCGTGCCTACTTGTAAAAGGCGTTTCTGAGAACTTTGTTTAATGGGCGTTCCGTAAATTCGCGTATTTTTTATCTCCGCCAATGGAACGAAGTGAATTGGAGGAGATTATGAGATTGGTCGTTCTGTCCGTGTGTATGTGTGTGTCCGTCTGTCTGTCCGTCTGTCTGTCTGTCTGTCTGTCTGTGTACACTTTGCTTGGCGGAGATATGCACTCTTACGAGCGCCTTCTAGTTGATTGATTAAACTACTAATGCAGCCTGCATATAGGAGTATTAGTAACTGGAAACACGCAAAACGTTTAAACCACTGCGGAGGACTGCGTTTTACTTTGACGTTTGTATTTTGTGAAAAAGCCAACAGTGAAACATTTCATTACAATTTGTCATAGAAATAATGATAATAGATATAATAGTGGTTCTTCTTGGGTCACTTTTTACTTTTTGTCGAAATTCCTTCGTAGTTTGGCATTATTGTATTGGCTGTAGTGAATAACTTAATACAAATTTCTGTTTAATTAACTTTGTTTTGCATTACACGCACGTTATTTAAGTAAGTAAGTAAGTAAGTAAATGATTTATAAAGCGCCAAAGTCTCAGAAAGAATCAGGGCGCACCGCACTATAGCATTATAGGAAATTGTACACATAAACTGTCTTTCACGTAATTTTAATCATTGGAAGAAAAGTGTTCATCGCTTTAAAAATTTTTTCCAGTTCAGATATTGTGAGTGTTGTCGCGCAGTTCTAAAGTGTCCTGCTGTACTCTGTACGAAAGAATGTCCAGCAGGCTTTGTCTACGACGAAAACAAATGCCAAACGTGTGAATGCTTCAATCCTTGCGCCGTATGTCTTTTTATTACATGTTAAATATTGATAGAATTAGTGCCAGGCATATCTGTAACTTGACTCGTCATCGAGTCTGTTTTTATCGCACGTCGAACAAACGTTAAGTTAGTAAGACAGTCAACGAAGATGGCGTCAAATCTACAAAATAATGTCACACACAGAAGATCGTAGGAATGATCAGTTGTGATCATTGTTACTATGTTCGTCTTAGTTCTGTTGATAGAAACGGAACTTCGTCGTGTCTTGAAAAAATTTACCTTGAACGTTCAGTCTTAACAGCATTTATCATGCAATTTGTGTTATTAAAAGTCAAAATCAAATTTCACGCTTTACGTTGGAATTTTGAACAATTCATTCGGAAAACCGCTTCAATTGCTCCAGCTTTGGTTTAGTGTTCAGCAAACTCATCAATGTTTTTGGACCCAGTTTGACTACGACTTCCACTTGGACTACTAAAGATAGTCGTTAGTTACTACTTTTAAGACGAACGTTTTCCTGCACTCGCGTGCCCATAGGTATGATTTTGTTGTAACTGCTGCGGTGAATCTTTTGCAGAGAACTTTGTGTCCGGTCGGTACAGTGTGCAAGTCGCGGCTGCTGCTTTGTATTGACCCACCGTGTATCCCACCGTCAGAAGGCATTTGTGTACCTATAAGTAAGTAACGCGTTGGTAAATGGATTTACGACATTTTTATACAACTGAAATTAGCGCCCCTTCCCAAAAAAAAATTAATACAAGTCCCAGCTTCTATTGAAACTAATGACTTAGATATGAACCCCTTGCTTTGTACTCGAAACCCATCTTAAATCGCTATCAGAAACTTGGCTTTGTTGAAACTAACTTGACAAATGATACCAAGCGCTACGAAACACGTTGACGTTTCATTTGTTGTAATCGACAGCGAAACCTGGTCAGTGTCCACGTCTTGAGCCAAATACTGCTGGGATATGCGTCGAACGATGTTCAGGAGATTCTGATTGCGAAGGCGACTTTAAGTGCTGTTCTAATGGATGCGGCCACACTTGCCAGAAACCAGGTAGAACGAGTGTGTCGTTTCTGCATTTTGCCTATTTCACGTATCGTATTCATACGCATGCCGTGTACAGCGTAGGCCTACTCGCTGTTTAGACAGAAGAAGAAATGGGGCTTTAGCATCTAAAATTTTGCGCAGGCGATCAACAGTAAAATTGTTTAGCCTCATACATGAATACTGGTTCGTTCCTATATTTGTTATATGCTTACCGCGCAGTTAAACAAAGTTTCTGCCATTTAGATTCATAGTGCTTATATCAATTTTTATTTGTCCAATAAAAGTGCTAAATAAATAGTGCTTATATGTTTATTGTCGCACGGTAATAGTATTATTATGTCCAGTTATAATTCTATGAGAATGTAATTGGTACTTAAGCTTATATTAATAATAATCAACTTTATTTATCGAAAAATTCGTTAGCATCACAAACAAAAAAAAAGAACAAACAAAAAAAACACTAATGCATACTCATGACAGATACACATACTGTAGATAGATAGATATATTACAATTATATATAAAAAATGCAAGCAATTCATTTAATGTTGTATAAGCGCTGACGCAAAACGGCAAAAATCAAAAAGTATAAGCCCGAACTAATGTATTAGCTTAGACATTTAATCTGTCTTCAGTAGCCAAATATAAAAGTCTAAGCTAATGCATAATTTTCGTGCTTATACTTTTTGATTTTTGCCGTTTTACATCAGCGCTTATACAACATTAAACGAATTGTTTGCAGTTTTTCAAATATATAATTTATGCAATAAATGACGACGACGATGGTGATGATGTGCCTTTGTAACGCAAAGCTCAAGCCAAGCACAGCTCTAATTTTTTTGTTGGAAAATGACAGTTTATTTTTCCTGAGACTGAGCACGTTTGTGTGTGATGCGGCAGTCGCTTGTCAGCCGCTGCTGTGTGACTTGGCCTGTGAATACGGCTTCCTGTACGACGAGAATGAATGTCCGCTGTGTGCTTGCTTCGATCCCTGCGATGTACGTTAAAAGTTTTTGTCAACGAATTTTGTTGCAACTTGCACCGAGTATATATTATAGAGACAGTGTATTTTAATCGAGTTTTCACGCGGCGGAACACACTGGGCAGCAACTTGTAGCCAGCGTAGGCACAATCGTGGTCCACGTGTCAATTGTCAGAAGTCAATTTTTATAGCCCGTACCCGTAAAAACCTCTAATATGCTGATGACAAATTGTCATGTCACTCTTATAGCTTTTGTGAACACATTTTCAGTTTTTAAAAAAATATTTTCTGCGCATTTTTACAATTTGACTTGGAATGCCGACGAGTTATATCCGTGTTTTTACTGTCTTTTATACCGCTGTAGACTAGGTTGTTTAAAGGTTTTTTCCTTAGCGATATGGCTATGCATAATATCGTGTAATTTGCGTAAACGATTTAATCTAGTCCGAATATATGAGTTTTCGTACGTTCTGCGAACACATAGACATACAGTAGTAAGGGGCTACTGACTTTGCTGACAATATTATTGTCGTTCAGGACCACAAATGTCCGGATGGCACCGTGTGTAAGCCAGTGCTGATCAACTGTTTTTGTGCACCATGTATCCCGCCATCAGTGGCCTCGTGCGTGCCGAAAAGTAAGCAAAGAAACTGACGACTTGTTAAAAAGTAACGTTCTCAACAGGAATATATTAATAATGTCGCATGATTGTGTTGTTTCCTATATTGTAGGTTGATCTACATGTTCTGTGACATTTTCTTTGCACGCTAGTTAGGCTGCGTTTTCATTGCATTTGTTTTTGGTGTAAGTTGGTAAAAAAGTAGACCTACAAATAAGAAAGACAATGTTCGATGCACCTACCCCAGGATACTGGAAGGCTGAGTTGACCTTGTTTGTTGGTTATATATCTTCAACTGTTTACTTGCCCGCAGATAGTTATTTATATAAAATTATTAGTAATCATTAATAGCGATCCGGCCGATCGGGAGTCGAACTATGAGTAGGTCACGATTTTTTGATAGTACTTTATAAGTTTATAAGTTTTTATACGTCACCAAGCCATCGTAGCCGAGTTCTATACTCTGTCACTCGAATTACAACTATACGACAATTTTCGTAGCACAGTACGAACGAGAAAATTATTTTTTAAACTATTTTTTTAAACAGTTTTAAGAATGTGTCGATATGAGTGTCGTTTGTTTGTACGTCGGCAGCCAAGCCGGGTGTGTGTCCGCCTGTGCCGGAGTGTCTGAAGGGAGTTCTTTGCAAGGCTAAGGATGAGTGTGCCTATGACGCCGACTGCAAGGACAACCAGAAATGTTGCTCCAGTGGATGTCGACTCACCTGCCAAACACCAGGTGCAGTACTTATTTTTTTATTACGGTGATTGTGACACTTACAATTTTACTGTTCAGCAAACATGTTCAATGTCATGCTCACAACTCTGTCACTAAAGTAGTATTTTCAAAAATATATTTGGTACCGTTTTTGTAATTAATGTTTGGTTTTCTCGCCTGATTTTATTGTTGAAGTAATTTTATTAATTATTACATCATATATTTTTACGTACGATTTAAAAAAACATTTACTAACGCAAAAAGTCACGTTGTTTCAACTATGGCGCATCATTACGTAAAAATTGCGTTTAATTATTTGTAAATCGTCTTGAATCGTCGAGTTAACAAATATATTTATTTAATTCTGTATTCAGAATAGCTACATTATTTATTGCCTAGTTTTGGTGTATTGTTTGTAGTTATAGAATGCCCTCCACCGTGTGAGATTGCTTGTCGATATGGTTACGAGTATGATGAAAACAAATGTCAACTGTGCAAATGCTTCAATCCTTGTGATGTAAGTTTGCTTTTAGTTACTGCCACTGTCTTGTGACATTAATGCCAATTAATATCAAAACAGTGTGAACTCGGCAGTTTTTTTAGCAAGCCGTAGTTTTACTACGATTTTTTTGGCTTACTGCGAATTATTACCTCCCCCAAGGAGGTAATGTTTTTGCCAGACTGTTTGTTTGTTTGTTTGTCTGTTTGTCTGTCTGTCTGTGTGTTAGCAAGTTAACTCAAGAAGTTATGGACGGATTTTTCTGAAATTTTGAAGATATGTCGGGAATGGCATAAACTACCAGTGATTCAATTTTGGGGGTGATCCGGAAGGAATCCTGGATTCTGGATCACTTTGAAATTTTTGTCACCATTGCTTTCAATCGAGCATAAGGGAAACCGCTGCAAAACCAAAGATGGTGCTGCCACCTAGCGAACAACATTGCCTTGGCGGAGGTGTGCGGACTCTGACTGCTTTCTAGTTATACTTTGCAACTTACAGCAGCCGCGGTTAAGGAACGTAATCGACGATTTTTGTCGTTATACGTGACGTGGAATGGGTATGCCACTAGTAGCAGTGCTTGTCGTCTGCGTTACAGAGAGTGTTGTGCCCTGCTGGTACTGTGTGTCAGCCGGTAATGGTGAACTGTTTGGTCGGACCGTGCATTCCACCGTCAGTCGCCAACTGCGTACCAGGTGACATCACGTATTGCATTTATACGCATGCCGTGTACTGCGGGAGGTCTACTCACCAAGATAATACCAAACAGTGTAGAACTGAAACATGCTAGAAATATCTTCCATGATAGTCGCATTCATTTGTCGTACGTTAACTGCCGAGTGTGGAGCATTTAAACGTCGATTTTTGCTGCTGATTGCGTTGTGCAGTTAAACCTGGGCAGTGTCCACCTCTTGAGCCAGGCTCTGTTGGGATATGCGTTGAAGAATGTTCAAGCGATTGTGATTGCAAAGGCGACTTAAAGTGCTGCTCTAATGGATGCGGCCACACCTGCCAGAAGCCAGGTAAAACAAGATAAACTTTTGTCTATCTCATACACATTCTGTAATTTTTTTGTCGCGAATGTGTATTGCATAAAAGCATGCCATAAATTTCGTCTGTTTCGAGTACATTAATTAATTAACCTGCGTGAATTGTTGCGTTTTAGAGCGTTTAGTTTTTTTTTTTAAATTTATAGTTCGGCTAGTTTACAACTGTTTGTCTGTTTTCAACGAAAACAACATTACTCATATCTACAACATAAAGCAGTATGAAATGCTTGCATGTGCGTGAAATAGCGGTTTTTTGTGCAGACAAAATTTTGTTAATTACACATGTTGATAAATTCTTGGAATTTTGCAGTCGTTATATGTCCTCAAGTCAAATGTTCGTGCGCCTGTGAAGACAGTGGCTTTAAGCGTGACAAGAACGGCTGTCAGACATGCATGTGCAACAACCCGTGTGAGGTAAGCCAACACTTCGCATATCTGCCAGCAACACATCCCTAATTAGGCCTTTCGGTGAACATCTAAAGACTAAACGTCGTGTAATTTAAGTTATCCATTAATTTTTCTGTCTCCTTATATTTCACTGCAAGTAAAATAAAAATGAGATTATGTTGTTATTTGCTGTTAGTGTCACCAGTGTAAACCCGATGAAAAGTGTGTCGTGAGGATTCCTTCGATCAGACCTATTAAAAGATGGAGACGTCGTCATCTCGCAGTCGCTGTTTGTGTTAAAAGTACGTCGACATTTTTTTCTCCAAGGCCGGGGGAACTAAACGTCAAAATTTGGTAGGGGCACTAGAAGGGGGCTAGGACGAGATCGAGACGCCGCAGGCATCGAGGCGTCGGAACATAAATGGGAAACAATACGCACGTCGCTGCTTTTTCGCCCGATAGAAGTAATTCAATAGCTTATAGACGTGTTGCTGGCAATGGATGTTGGTTTATCTATCGTAACGTAGATTGTAAAAAAATCGGAAACAGTTCTAGGGAGTTTCTCGTCAATAGTCAACTAAAGACATCATGTTAAGTCTAGGTCTAAATCACTAAGAAACGATCAGCCACTAGTCCCTTTGAAATTGCGATTATTTTTGATTGATGTACAGAAATAAACTGTTGTAGCTGTTGTTACAATTTTATTTCAATACATGGCCGGTGGCAAAGCGCAACGCAGTATTATGCATGTAATTGTTGTTGCGCAACGCAGAATGCCAGAATACAGAACCGTGCAACATACGATGTGCTTATGGACTGAAGTACGACAGAAACGGGTGTCAACTCTGCGAATGCCAGGAAAATCCTTGCAACGTAAGTTGAACAGACCCGCGTTATAATAATTTCTATTCGTTATGTGACTCTACTTGCGATTTTGTCCCAGGCCCTCGCACATGCGAAAAAATAAGCTAAAAACAACTGCAAAACATCGCATTTAGTTTCATCGCAATGTATGTAACCTCTGTGATAAAATACTAAAATAAAGTTCGATGAATTAAGCACTTTATTAGTCGCCTGTTGAACAGCCCAGGCTGTCAATTTAAGCGCAGTTTATCATGTTGTAGTCGTCGCCGTTGTCGTCTTCGTCATATTTTTCGATAAATATTGTCATTATTTGTTTATGTTTCTGGTTATAGCTTGAAGACCGATACTGGCATTTTACATTTGCACATTAGGCAAATAAGTCTAAACGCAATCTGAAAAATATTATGCTATTTGATATGCATGTGTGTGTAATGGGTTACAACAGTTGATCGACTGTGAGCCGGGTAAGATCTGTATACCGGTGGCAATAGACTGTGCTGTTGATGATGCTGAATGTGCCCCGAGATTCGAGGGGCAATGCGTGAATCCACCAACACTCGTAGATTAACCGACTCCGCGTAGCATTTCACAAGCTGATGCGTTCTTACATCCGCCAAGAGGTTATGTTATACCCAGGCAGTGGCTTTTATCCCCTAAATCTGGAATCAAAATCGGGCGCAACTTCCCCCCAGTTTTTGGGCTGAGGTCCCCCAATTTCTGACTCAAGTTTTCTAATCATTTTTTGGCTCTTCCCCTCTAAGGCGAAAGTTTTGTCAAGGGTGTAGTTTGCCCAGTGAAAAATAAGGAGAAAGTAAAAAAGGGGAATTTTTGTTAAAAGTGCAGCTTGAAAAATAAGGGGAATAAAATTAGGGGGAGGTTTTGTTAAGGGTGCAGATTGCCCAGTGAAAATAAAGGGAAAGTAAAAAGTAGGGGGAAATTTTTTTGTTAAAAGTGCAGATTTAAAAACTAGAAGAAATAAAAAAAAGAAAAAAGTTTTGTTAAGGGTGTAGATTGCCAAGTGAAAAATAGGGGAAATAAAAAATAGGGGGAAAGTTTTGATCGTCAACCTTATCAAAACTTTCCCCGCCCTATTTTTCACTGAGCGCAAGCTGCGACCACCAAGTATAGGGATAGAAGCCACTGTACACAGGGATTATTTGTTCGTCTGTCAGTTGGTTTGTTAGCAGGATTACACAAAAAGATGCAGGCTGATTTGGCAGAAATTTTTAAAGAAGGTTAGGCTTGGCCCATCATAGAGGTGATAAAATTTTGATAGTGATCCGGGATAGAACTGAATGATATTTAACCACTTGGCAATTCTCCGCTGAATATATAGTGTTCCACCTAGCAGACACAACTAAAAATATGACGGAGATATGCGTTCTTCGGATGCCCTTCCAGTTGAACAAGTTGTAGAATGTACTTATATTGCATTAACACTTGAAACTGGTATTTATTATGCTGACGTCTTAATAGACGAGTTTCACTCGTCCGCCCTTCCAAGTAGCTTTCATGGGCTACTAACCCGAAAACAATAAGGTTTAGAAAAATTAAAACGTTTCCTAAGGCAGGATCGCAAATTTTCAGCTTAAAATGTCAAAGGTCAGAGTTGGGGTTGGGGTTAGGTATGCGTAATGACTGCATAGTTAGGCAGACCGCCGCACACTGTCAGCACTGAACGGATATACTTGGTTTTAGTTAAATGACTATTAAATTTGATGACAGCAGAAAAGTATTGGACCTACAGACGACTATAATATACGGCTGTGTGTATTTTTAGTTCTGTTTGCACTGCAGAATGCAGTCTATGCACTACGAAATCAATTTGTTTTATCCTTGGTCGAATCTGTTTTATTCTGTTTTACCGAATGAACGTATGACAGGAACTACGCTGGTGCACGAACTTACAGCAACTCTACGATGTAACCTGAAAATATCACAACCTGCAGTGACACTAATAAAATAAACAGATTAACATAGAAGTAATGCACGCCTAACACTGCTTCTTGTTGCTATTTGTTGTAGAGGTTTCGGTGTACTTCTGTTTGTAGATGAGTTAATCAGAGAATTCATCATTATCACAGCCGCGTGTGTTTAGTGTGACAACGAATTCGAAAATTCGAATGCTAGGTTTGCAACTTTTTGCTACGGCCGTGGCAAATCCAATAATATTATTGGGGAGGCGCACATTTAGTTAAACCTGAGACGCCAAAGTGCTGATGTCACTAATGCGGGAAATAAAATTTGCCGTTTGGCGTCAATGTTTTTTTCGGGATGAGTAGGCCTAATTACGTACGCATGAGCACATTATGCACATAATACAAGTTTTGAGCTTTGAATAAGTAACTGAAGCTAAGACAGTAATAAATGGCTTGGCGGCTCAACGGTTAGGGCGCTGGACACGAGACCGAAAGGTCCACGGTTCAATGCCCAGCCGGTGCACTACCAAGTAACAACTTTGGGCAAGTTGTTGACACTTACCTGCCCGTGTTAGGTGCATTAATCAAGTTACGGTTTGATTCTCACTGCCGGTCATTTGCAAGCAACCTTGAGCAAGTTGCTAACCTACTATGTGCTCAGCCCAACTCAGCCTCCTACCCTTCGTGGGATAAAAAATGAGTAGTAGCTTACGGGCTACAGGGTGAAGGCATAGTGTGGCTGATTGGAGCGATGGTATGTCTGCTGGCTGCAAACCGCGGGTCCAGTTGTTCGTTCACGCGGGCAATGAATGGCCGCATAGTGCGCTGCGGTATCATTAGCTCATGCCAATCAGCTGCCACTTTCAAGATTGTAAAGCGCTTCTGGTCTTGAGTCCGTCTCATGTAAGAAGTGCTATAGCAAGTGCTAGACTTTACCTTTACCTTAGCTGTTTTTTGCGTATTAAATTGGTGACAACTGGAAAAAAACGACAATAGGCTTATAAACAAAAATTAGCAGAAAGGACAGCATTTCTCCTTGAAACAAATTTAATTTTGGATAAAAAAAACAAGTGGCAGATGATTGGCATGAGCTAATGATATCGTAGTGACTTAACTACACTGCCGTGCGTTTAGTTTGACTGACGGCAATGCTAACAAAACAATGAATCGGCCTAAACGGACCAACGTTAAACTAAACCTATACGCAAATTCTGACGGCATTAAGACTGAGATCGTCTGTTAAACTATCAGACATCGCTAACACCAGGCTGATGGTGCATTGTATGGGCGTCATCTGTCGTGTGATTCATGGCATCAGGATCTTCGTAGATCGACGTCGAATTGTCGTACAAGATGTTCTCCTGAAGAACAGTTTCCTACAGTCGCACCAGCAATTTAAAACTTTATTGTCAATTCAAATTTGCAAACTATTAAACGCGAGGTTTAGGCTCTGATCCAGACTAAGCTCTTAAACATCGTGTCATATTTTCGGTTACTGTTGTTGATCGTCATCAATGCATACTCTAATACAGCCCGGGTTTGTTTTTCACAAAACCATACGATTGCATTCGTTATACGGAAAAATGTTTTACCTTTATAGCTATTGTTAAAACACAACTTAGTAAGCAGGTAAATAAGTAAGTAGCCTAAACGTGAATTTATACAATTCATCATCGCCAGAAAAGCCCCAAAATTCACTGCTTACATTATTACTCTGAAAAAAATTGTCTTAGGAGACAGTCATCCAAAAACGGAGATTTGTGAACAGGATCACGCAGACGTCTCGGTAATGATCGCGCTTCACGTTATCGAGCCGGCAACCGAGAAAGCCCGACAAATTATAAACTGAATTTTATATGTGAAAGTGTTATTACACTGTGACGACGAAACAAACGAGATCAGCTGATAAACAACGAATGACTCTCGGAGACTGACTTGTAGCGGCGAGTAGGTGTGTTCATTCGAGACTATCGGCTGATTGGAATTGACGGCAACCGCGCTGGCCAGCCGGCGCCTCAGATCAGTGACAATGACGACAAGTGCGAAGATAACGATGAGACAAATACACACAACGACAGTCAGTACAACGACCCCGGCTGTCACACCTGTCAACAATGCCATCACACGTTACCATCTAGTAGGCCTAGTTTATCGCCGCCGCAAGGACAGTAGAAGGCTTAATAGAACAAGTAATTTGAGCAAAGCTCACGTAACGCGCGACAGCAGCGGTCTTATCACTTGGCCAACCAGTCTACAGCGTGCAATAAAATAACAATGTGTCTTAAAGAAGTAACCAAATCCGAAGCCTCCGTGCGGAAGACTTTTTGAATTTAGGAGGTCAAAACTTAAATTGTTAAAGATGTGCCTTCTATGCTAAAAACTTCATACGCAGCCTGTCCAGGTCTATTTCCAGCCATTTCGATAAAATTCACTTTTGAAATGTGCGCCACAGCCGAAAATTGCAAAAAAAACACAAAGCTTTTTCGGGGTTTAAGGTCATTCAAGGTCATTGTTGTTGACACCATTCAAAAGCTAGTCAATTCTCAGGCATATACAAACAACACAAATGTTTGCCCGACAGTAAATATGTGAATGTCAGTGGAAGGCAGTTGGGTTCGATCGTTCACACTGGCCAGCTTATTCAAAGACTGCGAAGCTACGACCAATCTGCTTTGTTTAATCACTGACACAAACAACTTCACTAAGTTAAATTCAAAAACTTTTGTAAATATCAAAAAGTCTGCTGATAGGCCTATTTACAATAATGGATACCGACGTGGTCGCAGCTTCGCAAAGTCATCGACTAAGCTGCTGTTCGTTGCCAGCAGTGGTGACGAATTTACAGAGAAAAAAAACTGAAATCATAAATCATAAATTTTGGGGGGGGGGTTCGTAGACCCCATTTCCCAAAATGACGCCCCTGCTGACTCTCTAACTAATAATAATTGATAATATAATCATTCTAACCGTTTGTTTACATTTGTGTGCATAGACTGTTAATGAAACTTTTGTGCACTAATAATTTGTCTATAGTTGATGAACGCAGGCAATATTTTAGCTTTGAGTTACCGAGTGAGCTTCTCTGTAAGCGCACAGAGAAGTTATCGCGCAAGCTTAACGTTAATTTGTAATGTTCAATTGTCTGATTTGTGTGTACTTG
>Ga0056128_1002180_pt1 | contig 22934 bp, 13 predicted proteins | sample WorMetLIZISLAND2_FD_71113 | JGI IMG/M metagenome (GOLD analysis project Ga0056128, IMG submission 71113) | Marine gutless worms symbiont microbial communities from Max Planck institute for Marine Microbiology, Germany - Olavius geniculatus... ... | reverse complement strand
TGGATGAAATGTCAGCCAAAGTGTCAGAAATGTGAACAAAATGTGTTTTTACGCGTTATGTTAATTAAGCAATCATATCGCATTGGATAAAAAAGTGATATTTCGCTGGTTGTGTTTTTCCCAGGTAGTGCAGAAACAAATGCTGGGTGAGGTAGAAAACTGAATGGTCATTTGATGGCAAGTTGTGTCAGGAATATTCATACCAAAAATTATCAAAATCTGGTAATTGGTTTTCAAGTTACAGTCAAAAATGTTGGGGATGTTTTTTTAGACACAGTGTAGAGGGATGACCACTGACCAGGCTGAGTTTATCCAAGTGGCTGGTTACATACTGAGATGGTTTACAGATCTGACTTTGGTCACCAATCCAAGTACTAACCACTCCCAGTGACTGTCCGACGATGACAATCTGTATCAAAATAAAGGTTGTGAATTAATGAACTTATGAAGTTACCATTTCATTCTGTGATTCTGTTCGCAGATATTCATTGTTTAGTTATTAATGTGATGATTGGTTGGTTTGTTGCAGTAATGAGATAAAAGTCTTTGACGATGGCATTGTGACAAAGTTGGGTGGATTTAGTGACAAATTGCCGGTAATGTGTCTATAGAACCTGTCACATTTATGCACCTGTTTGTTTTATTGTGTTCTGATTTTATGCCTAGTGGTTTATTTCTTATTTTTAATTTTACTGTTACATGAATTTTTAGTTTCATTATTTCTTATATATGTGTTTTTAAAATTTTTGTTATGCATTGTGTACCCATTTAGTTTAAAATAAAAGAAATAAATAGCCGTGGTCTATTATTAATTACCCACACTGCAAACTCATACACTGTGTTGCTGTTGATGTTGATGTTGCATAATGCTATATTATAAGCTTTTTCTCTGGAGCTTTTATTCAGTATTTGTTTTGATGTGTCATTATATGTTGTATGTTCACACTGGTTTTCAGCGCATTAGGGGTTTTCTCGATAACATGCTATATAAATCTACATTTAATATTGACTGTGTCTCAAAAAATACATGCCATTTTTTGAAATAACTTCATGAAACTTTGGCCGATTTTGCACGTTAATAACAGCTCCGTTTTGTTCTGGTAAGCAGTAGATGCTGTTTCATGGCAGTGCTTTTTATTTGTGAAAATTGAGGAGTGTTTAAGATTGTGAAGTTTTATTCATGTTTTTCTCTATGTTATCTGTGCTGACAGCTGCTGCTGTGTGCGGTCGTGAACTACGTCGCTAACTTCACAATATCGGCCAAAGACTTTGAAGTCGTGAAGCATGACTTGAGTACGACCTATATCAACCAGTCGCTCAAGCCGCACAAACTTAACCAGTTAGTCAGTCAGTCAGACACTTTGCTGGCTACTTTGTCTTCATTTAGACCATAACTTAACATTAGCCCTTACATTTCTGGTATGACATGTTGCAGCAAATGTACAGCAGTTTGGTTGTTGATCATATATAGAGTGGCCCAATAAAAACAGAAGTTACAACTATGTAACGTTCAGTGGATTCTAAAGCTGACAATGTTTTACAATGCATTTAGGAAGTGAATGTTATATTATTTCAAGTTTGCAACTGATGTGGCAGCGAAAGAATTTTGGAAGTTGGTTAGCATTTGAAAAAGCTGTGAATAGCGGAAAGTTTAAGGCATGCTTTTTAGTGGACCAATTGTGATTCAATGCCAGGTAGTGATTGCAGTCCCAAGATTTCGGCCATTTTCGCCAGTCCTGAATCCAAGCTTGGTGGCATTGCAATTCTGAGATTTTGGCATTACAAAAATATGTTTAAATACTTGTAGTCCTATTTCAAGTGTTGAATGCTAAGATAGCATTTTTAGCTGTCAAATGAAATACTTTAGTGGACCAGAGTCTTTGCTGTGAAATGTAAGTTGCACTTTGACAGTCACGGTCGCTCCCTACAGTTCAGATATACTTACTGGCAGGGTCCTACTGCATCCCATGTATCAAATAGATCTTGTATGACTTTCATATTGATACTGAATAACTACCAATCTGAAGCCTAATTTGGGATCTCAAGAATGCAATTTTTTAATCCCAGATCTTGGAATTGAAAAGTCAGTCCCAGGATTGCATTTACTGATACCAGGGTTAGATGAACTGATCAGGATTAATCAAGGTTGTGGGATGAATGTCTAGGTCTCATCAATGTCAGATATTCGCATGAGTTTTTCGAGATTGGGGATCCACATCAATGCTTGGATGCTGAATTATCATCTGTCTACCTTCGCCAAAGAAGGACAAAAACCCAGGATTTTTGGATGAAATTTTAAAAGAAGTAGTCAGGGCATAAGGAACAATTATCATTTTCTTTATTTAGGCTAGGTAGCAGCACTGTTGTCGTTGAAAGTTTGAGATCTGATCTAGTCTGTGGTTGATGTTGGTATAGGGATGTACGTCTGTCTCTGTTGATGCGCAATCGTTGGTTGGTGCGAGAGAAATATGCCGAGTTGTCGTGCATCGATCGCTGCACTCTTGTCCAGTTTGCTAAAAACCTCTTCAACGGCATCTTTGTCGAGGCCCTTTTTCAGGGCAACATAACACCAAAGGTACCTACAGTAATCAGTCTGTATTACTAGTACAAGGGACATTCAAAAAGTTTTGCAAGTCAGTATGTTAGACTGAAACACGTTTCAAAATTTATACACCAATAAGGTGCTTATTTTTCCCGAACTTGTATGAGCTTGAAGGTGATGTGACATCATTGTAACTTATGACGTCGTTAAGCGTTTTATATCGGTCCCTCCAGCCAGGCTTCCACCACATACTAGAGTAATTCATTGTATGGATTGCCGACAGAACCAAGAAAAAAGCTGGACTTGCAGATCATGGGGTTCCATGAGTAACCTTTACACTTACATAGAGTTCCGCTACATCAAAAAGGTTGAAAAACACTGTTTTAAGCTCATGAGTATGGAAGAAATGTATTTTTTACTGGTGTATAGATTTTGAAAAGTTTCTTAGTCTGATGTATTGGGGCCTATCTAGTTGCAAAATTTATCTGACTTTCCTCATATTATAGTTTTTTCTTGGCTGGCACAGATTTTTGCTATTAAATGTAGTTGCGAATGAGAAATTCACAAACTTACTGTTCAGGGCTTTCATAAAATCGCACATCCCACAAAGCCCCATGTTAGAAGATCCAGCTGTAAACTGAAGAATTGTCATGCAACAGCGAGCTAAATTTTGTGCTGTTTGCACTGGTAGTCCAAATCATTCCTGTTTAACGCTTCATGACGTTATGAATTATAATGACGTCACATTTGCTTTCAGCTCGGATGAGTTTAGGAGAACTATGTGTTTTATTGGTGTATAAATTTTGAACAGTTTTTTAGTCTAACATATCAACTAGCAAAACTTTTTGAATGCCTCTCGTAGTTTGTTTCACCCTAGACGAGTTTGTGATCATGTTATTAGTCTACTTACATTGTTGTTCCTTGCTTGGTGCATTCTTAACGTACCAAAGACGAGTATATGACTTCATGGTTATGTGTTATTGATGAATGACAATCACCTTGTGTCCTCGTAAATTTCAAATGTCCACCACCGAGGACAGTGGAGGCAGCTTGTGAACATGGCTACGCTCTAGCCTGGGGCATGCTTACGATGAGGATGATGGTGATGATATATCCACAGTCAGGGTCATCTAGTCTATTTCATGTTTGGTTTTGAGTGGACTGCTTGCATTATGAATTTGTTTGAAATAGCAATTATACATACAGGTACATTTAAATTTTAAAAGAAAGACATTTATGTTTATGTCTGTCTGTTTTATTCTGTGTAGGAGGCTGCTGATTTACAAAACTATTTAATCACAACGTTGAAGATACAGCCGCCGCCATCTGCATTTGAAACTGATGTCAGTTGTAGCAGTCTGTATCTTAGTTTCTAGTTGTGTAGTGATAAAATAGGTCATCAATAGTTTATTTTGTCTGTGGTTGTAATGATAAAATAGGCCATTACAGCATTGACATGGCTTATCATACATGCAGAATTTTACAGTGTTTATTGGCTGTGGAATACGAATTCATTAAGAAATTCCTAAGAAAAATTCACAGATTTGTCAGTCATTGCATTACCAATAACTCTAGCTTACTTAGGAATGTTTCTAGATAGTTTTGTTACAAGACCCCAGAACTATGTCAGAATTATACCAGGTTATCAGCCAGAGTTTGGCGAAATTGCCTTTATTGGGTCCTGAGATATCATGCTGGCAGGACACTGTGATGGACGTACAATCAAAAAACTAGAAAAAATATTACCTGTTGGAGTCAGAGTGATATGAAACAAATGACAGAGAAATAAAATTACGTAATTTTGTACTGTCACTGGTTTCAGTGTAAACTTATTATTGTCACCAGTTTTAATAGCTGGCGTATTTCTGAGTAAGCTTGAGCTGGTTTGTGCTGGTGCACTGTTGGACAGATGGCAGTGTGTAAGTTGCCGCCCGACTGTGAGCAAGTGTTTAGACTCAAGAACAGAAACGACAACGACGACAACTGCGTGATCACCAACTACTATCAACACGGGCCGTGCAACGTCCACCAATATGTGATGATGCAGCTGCTTATGGTACAACATTTCATCATTATTGTGATCATTGGCAGATTAGATTTCAGTTGACTCGCAAAAGCTGTCAGGCAAAGACTTTGGAATGGAGGGGTTAACATGGTCTTGAGTTCGAAACATTTCTTGGACCATCGCGGTGAAGTGCCAAGTGAGTTGATCCAGTAATGAGTAGTGAAACAGAAAAGTCACAAGATTCTGCCTGAAGACTGTCAGTGATGGTGCAGATGTTGGTGGAAGCTCGTTCTACAGGTTGGCATCACCAAAAGACCAGAAATGCATCTGTCTTGTACTGTTGCTGCATACTAAATTAACATTATGACATCTAACGCTATCTGAGCCCACCCACTCTCTTGACATTTAGTTGTTCTAGGAACTAGTAACAACAAGATCAGAATACTTATTTAAGACCATGGTAAATGTGGTCAGTTGTGGCATGGATGGGAGCAGCATAAACGTTGCAGTTACTGTGGTAATAACAGCAGCCAGATGCATCTACTCTCTGGCTGATATGGTCTGAAACGTTTTCAGCATTTGTGTATCGATGCACAATTGTTTGATAGTAATGCGCTACTTAGTCAGTTGAGCATCATCGTCATTGTAGTTCTGTGTTATATGTGGATAGTTTGTCAGTAGCTTTGTCAATTTGTAGCATTGTGGCGTTGGTTTCAAGATGTGCTGGTCCATCTGCTTGAAACGCTCTTTCAGACTATCTTAAAACCAACAGACGCACTCTGTCTACTTTTGGATGCTAGCTTAAACATTTTCGGACTTAACGTTTTATTAGCACACTGAGTGCATTTGGCATTACGTTTATTTACACTGTTAACGCTATCCCTCAGTCACTTTCTTGCTTGCTTATTTATTTGTTTATGCTGGTGTTTGTCACAGGCATTCATGGAGGAGCCGTGTTTTGATCGGCTGCGGACTCACAAACAGCTTGGTTATTATGTTGACAGCAGTATTCGCCTGACTCAGGGCATTCTTGCTTACAGCATTTCCGTCAACAGCCATTCGTCCAAGTTCAGGTGACTAATAATAAGCATGGCTTTTGTATCTTGACGTCTGCTGAATAACGTGTAGAATGATAGTTGCTTTTGTCGTAGAGGTTATGTTTTTCTTAGCAGTCTATTTATATGTCTCTTGGGCCGGTTTGTTATTATTTTGGTTGTTAACTAATTAGTTATGTCACCATCAGCTAACGTTGAGTGAAGGTTTAACTTAAGACACGTTTTGTGAACAGTTTTGTTACATAACTAGCAAGATATCTGCAGTTACTCTATGATGACAGCTTCTATATGTAACTGTTCTGATCCTATGATGGCAGCCTAAACCTATGGGGTGGCACTGGCTGCTCTGCTCCGCATTAGAAATGGAAACCGATCCTAGGATTATTTTAACAAACCAGTCATCGACAGCCTGTGACTTAAACACAGGCCTGCTAGCTTTCAGCATTCTGGTCAATGAATTTGTAGTAGAGATTTATAATAGAAACTCTCTTCTTCAAATGTTTTGTGGTAAATTATTTATCAGTATTTCAAACTTGATAATAGTTATATACAATGCAAGTTTGCTGCTGTTTTGCAAACAGTTAACTAGCTGAAATTTGCGATTAAAGTTTACCTGACATTTGGTTGTCAGTTAGTCGTTACAGAAATCTGTAATTAGTTAACCGGCTGGATACGAGCTGCTAGTTTAGTGATTATTTGAAAACGGGAAACTGTCGTTTAGTTGTCTCTGTGACCGGTGGTACTATGTCTGTGCTGCAGCATGAAGCACTTAGATGAGGAGATTGAGTCGTTTCTGCGAGACTTAGCACGACGCATTGCCAAGATAAAGACTCGACAATTTCAACAAATGGTAGGCTCTAAAACACCCGTTCTAAAGTGAGCAAGTAAAGGTTAAAGCTTAACGCTGCATACAGCATTTCATAGGAAAGCTGTTTCCGAACTATGGAGTTCCATGCGGGATCACCCAGGTGAATGCACCCTGCTTTAACCTCAGTAAGACAGAGCGGTACTCGATTTGCCTACCTGAAGAGATGAAATGCTGAGTCGGCCTGGGTGGTTGGTTACATATTGAGATGTTTACCTGTTCAAAGACAAGTCACCCATGCAGATACTAACTTGGCGCGGCATGTTGATCGAACACCTGTACGTAAACCAGTGAACCACGCCATGATTGCTGTGAATGCAGGTGAAGTCTCTTATAAAGCAGAAGTGTATTGATGACTCTAGCCTTGCAGAAGAAGTGGATCGCAACTGGTCCGAAGTTCTGGAGCAGAATTATCTCTTCGACCGAATCGATCGTGAGGTACCATATCCATCATGTTTTTGTTATTGATAGTTAGTGGCGTCATGGAAGGGACAGAGAGACAGTTGCCCCCCTCCCCTAAAGTTTTTGCCTGTCAGTAAATGCTGTTTTTGTCAAGAAATTTTTTCCAAACTACAAAATTGCAGACTTTATGTTCCCATTTTGCCCTCTTGGCAGGAAGGGGATTTGGGAGCAAAAATGAAATTTTGAGAATGCATAATTTACTCTGCAGGAAAGTGGCAGTTGTCTGTTTGAAAATTGCATCTTCCTGCACACTGTAACTTTGTAACCCATGATGCCACTGCTCATAGTTTTGTTGAGCTGTAATGAGTTTTTGCACTGATCATACGAGTCCATGTAGCACAGTACACTGCTTTGCATGCTATCTCAACTGATGACACCTGAGCATGCTGTGCCTAGTCAATAACACTGTCATTGTCACAGGGCCAATGCTGACTTGAAGCCGGAGGGCATAGGCAGCTCGCAATGCCCATGTTTCAGTGTGCCAAACCTAACATAGAGCATGTTGTCCACACACCTTTCAGTGCTTTGATCCTGCTTTTGGGACTGATAGGAACAACTTTCAAAAGTTCTGCCGTAATGATTCCCAGTAGTTCAGTTCATGGACTTACCTGACGTAAAGAGTTCTATGCTTGGTTTACAGTTACAGTACTAAAGCTGATTTCAATCTCCAGGCAGTCAGCAGGAGTGGGCTGTCATTACTTTCTGCTAGGCTTGCAGTTACCTTGCAGCCGCAGAGTATCGGCGTCCTCTGACTGATAGCAAATGTTCGCAAAGGCATTTGTGTGAGCAACTTGTCCAGAGTCGTTACGTGGCAGCAAACCGAGCAGGAGTTGAACTGGCGACCTGTCCATTGTGAGTCCGACGCCCTGACTACATCACCAGGCCACTGCAGGAAAATTAAACCAAACCCAAGTGAATGAATGTGGGTGTTATCTGATGGACGTGTGCAGATTGAGTCACTGAACAAAGTGTCCATGGATGATTTCAAGCAGTGGGCAAAACAACATCTTGAGACTGGTGCTGATGGCGCCAGGAAACTCAGCATACAGGTCAGTTACGTTTATAACAGGTGGCATAGATATAATAGATGTAATAAATGTTTGGCAAAATTTAAGAGAAAACGTTAACAATGCATTTTTGCAGTAATTTGCAGAACCGTTATAAACATTGAATAAGAAATGATAAAAACGAAATCCTATTATTTTGTACTGGATGTATTAACTAAATCCATTGCTGATGCGTGTGTGCGTGTGTCTGTCTTGGTATCACAGATATGGACTATGTGGTTGCTCAAAATCACAGTCTGCCAGTATGTAGCTGATCTTGGTCTGGTGCATTCAGTTGTAGTAACTTGAGGCTTACCAGTGGTGTAGTGGTAAATTTTTGTCTATGGGATGCCTCCCTTTCTGTCTTTTTCTCTTTTTACAAGTAGGCTCCCCTTATTTAGTTAAGGGATCTCTAAGCTCTTCCAGCTGAGTGTAGAGTGGATCCCTGCTAGCAGACATATTTTATGGCACTTTTTGCATGTGGAAACTGCATCTAGTGACACCAAGTTTTGTATTATATTTGTTTTTTAGATATCCAGAAGATGGGACAGTTTTCCACCTCACCTCAGAATATTGTAAATGCAGTATAGCACATTTTACCTGACGTCTGACTATTTTTGGGAATGCTAATATATCCAGGCCCTTTAAGACGTGGGAAAGGGGAAAGTTTTCCCAGGCTCTGTGATGTTTTTGGGGGCTTGCTGTCGCTCGAAAATATAATTTTTTTATTATGTTCATTTGTTTGACAGCAAAACTGATCATGCAAATTATTGGGCTCAAGTCAGTTGTCGGTTATTGGGCAAAAAATTTTTTCAACAATGGATGAATGAATGTATTCTGAGATTGTGTCGAGAGGGGAAAGGGCATAGGGCAGTTTTCCTGGTCAAAAGATGGCAGGATGTTTCAGTTGGAACGAGGCTGCAATCGGGCCCCACAAGAATGCTTTCCCCGGGACCTGCTGTGGCTCTTGATGGGCCTGACTGTTCCCCCTTTTCTGATATTATTTGGTGGAATGGCAGTCCCCTGCAATTCCCCCTCAACTACACCACTGTAAGCTTAAACTGCTAAATGTCTGTACTGTTTCTGTGCACCAGTTGAATGAAGGTATTGCTTATGTCCGGAATCTTTAGTCTTGGTCTCGATAGTTTTCTTTTTTACTCTTCGCGTGCTACGTTCCTAACGTAGCAAAGAGGAGTATATGAAATCAGTGTAATGATGAGGAGCGACCGATCGACGACCGACCTTTGTTCCTAGAAGAGCCTTCCTGGAAGAACTTCAAACAGCCATATCTCTATAACGGTGCTAGATAGACTCATGGTCACAACTGACCACCCATAGGAAGTCGACCCCCGGGAGTCAAATGGTCACGTGACCGATGACGTCACGTGACCCCAAAAGGTCAAGGTCATGACCCTATTATCTTTGAGGCGCCATATCTCCGTAATGTTGCCAGATAGACGCATGCGTTAAGGTATAACAAGACTAATGGCAACTAGTGTCATCGACCATTATTGAATTTTTTTTCTTCAGTTCCTAAAATCGGGCAATATTTTATGAACTTCGGGGAGACAATTTCCAATAACAACCTTGACGCCAGTATATTAAATATTAAACCTGTCTCAATTAGACGCTGGGTTTCTAATACAAGCCGAAAGGAACAAAAAAGCTCTTAAAAGAATGCAAAAGAAAATGATGTGCGTGAGGAGTACATTAGATTGGTCACAATCTAATAATATTTCTTGTTGATCTTGATCTTCATCTCCAGATTTTCGTCTGATTCACATCACTGCTATGTGTGTCATAGGTGGTTGGTAATAAGTCTGCAAAGTTAGCTAAGAAGACCAGCACCAGTTCATCGCACCACAAAAAGCGCACTTTGAAAGCTAAGACGTCATCGGCTACATCTGCAAAATCCAAGACGTCTGTGGACCAAGACGGTGTAGCAGCAAAGTCCGATGTCGATAAGTCCAAGGTGTCTGCGGACAGAGACACGACAGCTGCAGTGTCCAAAGCCAATGATGGCAGATGTGCAGAAGCTGCAAAATCCCCGCCCACTGCTGATACTAATGTTGGAGTTGTAGACACAACTACTGACGACAAAAACAACACCCAAGCTGTACTGCCTCAGTCTTCTGCCACTCATAAACCGAATATCATATTCATCCACAGCATAAACAGCTTTCGATACACCTCTGAGTGGTATTCTCCATCCAAAGTCCTTCCGTGAACAACTATAGGCTACATCTGAATGTACAGCGTAGGAAATTAACATGTATTTTTTTTCTTTTTGTTGCTGCATTGTGCAACAGTTCACACTATGTTATTGTCTTTCCAAGTGCCAACCAAAGTCTTTTACAGTGTCTATTATACAGTAGAAAGAATTTACGATTTCCTTCCGACTAACACAACGTGTTGAGTTAGTTCATTTGATTTTGTACAACTTGAATTATAACATCTTGATAGATCTACTCAAGTGTGGCTTTGCGTTTTTTAGAAGTTGTGTTAACCCTTCGATGGGAAGCCGGGGTCAAATTGACCCCAGACCCTATAAATTTTTTAATGTTTAAAAATGGTTTTAACTTATATAGACAAGATTTCGTGACATTTAATATTTTTTTCACTGCCTTCAATTTGGCACTTTTAGTTTATGTTTATGCTGATAGGGGGCGCTCCTATTGAGACGTTCTCGGCACACCCTCCATGCAGTTGTGCCGGTCAACATGTCTAAGAACATAGCTCCCCGTCAGATTTGCTTGCTAAAATTGATTTTTTTGCACATTTAGTTACATTTGGTGATATTATATTGAAAAAAGATGAAATACACATATTTTGCCCTTCAGTGATCTTCTATTGCTATGGTAGCAAAAAGCCCTTAGCAACAACCTTAGTGTGCTATAACTGTGCTATAACGCAATTACTAAGTGCTTTAATGGTTACCATGGCTATGGTAACCTATTCGTATGCAATTCACTACATTAAATCGAATGATGTTTGCTTCACATACCAATGGTTGCTATGGGCGATGATTTTGCATAGCAACAACCTATCGAGCAGATATATTGACATGAAACCATTACCAAACTTTAGTTACCATATGAAGTAAGACCATTGGTTATAGTTTTGCATAGTGTCTGTTGCTATGGGCACCACAATATTTAAATTTTGTGCATGTTGTCTAAATTTCGTTATCATGGCAACGAGGGTTGATTGTAATAAAATTTAATACAGAAAATGGCATTTAACTGTCTGATTCTAAAAACACGCTGTTCGATACAAAGATCTTGAAGATATTTCGTACAAAAGCTTCAGTTACTTTCTGTTGCTATGGCAACAAAAACTCCTTAGCAACAAAATTAGTGTGGCTATAACACAAATATTACGTGCCTTAATGTGCTAGCAATTCTGGCTGTGATAACCTATTCGTATGCTATTTACTAGAGTGAATCTAGCGGCATATGTTTCATATAGCAACGGTAGCTATGGCGATGATTTTGCATAGCAACAGCTTACCCAGCAGATATATTGACATGAAACCTTTACCAAACTTTAGTTACCATATAAAGTAAGACCAGTGGCTATAGTTTTGCATAGCATCCGTTGCTATGGACGCCACATTGTTTAAATTTTCTTTATGTTGTCTAAATTTTGTTACCATGGCAATGAAGGTTGGTCGCAGTGAAATTTAAATAACGCCAGTGACGCTGAAAACTTTTTAATTTATGCAATGATTTTGGAGATATTTTATATAAAAGCCTTGATATAGCATATTTTTTGTTAAGTTCTCCAAAATCCGTTACCATGGTAATGCGATCGATATTAGATAACAAACATATAATGATAATATTAGCATCTTTCTGAGTGAGAGCAATTGGTTGACATTTAAAACGCCACTTAGAACTAACAGAATCCACGATAATATTTGTGGGGTCAAAGTTACCCCGGTTTCCCATCTGCATTATAAAATTGGGCTTCCCGTCAAAGGGTTAAATGTTAAATTAGTGTGTTAAATGTTCGTTAAAATGCATGTTCAGTCATTCACCCCATGGATTCCCCATTGCAGGAATTGACACTGCACCAGGACTAATTAAAAAAGAAGCTCAGCTGTCACTAGGGAAGGCCGACCATACTGCCTGTACCTAAAGCCAGCGTTCGACTTCTGGTCTCAGAGAGAGCGATCACACTGAGGTGACTACAGTTCCATAGACGCTACGTTAACGGTGCTCTGGAACCCCACAATTGACGCTGGTATAACCGACGTTATGCGCGATCATCTTGCAAGACGTTATATCGTATCAATTATAAATAAATTACATTCCTTTTACGGTAATGTAGAGATTGTAGGCGGTACGTCCGACTTGGTACCACATGCAGGGTAGCAATTGAGCACCTACCGTATTTACTTGTTCAGACAGACACTTGCAGTAAGACGTACTATAGAGCCACAATACATAAATCGTTACAAACGACAAACAATTTACACAATCTGGTGCCAAGGCACGACCATTACTCCGTTAGTAGGGTCGGCCAAAAATCAGGCGATCGCTGTATGAGTGACATAGTGACTGGGTGACTAGGCCTACTTGGTAACACTTCTGTCAAACGAATGTCGTAGTGGTACGTAGTAGTGCAGTCCAGGATAGGCCAGAAAGGCCTGTAGACTGATCATTAAAACTCTACTTTTATATTGTGCCCCGTATGAATAGGGAGGTCCTATAATGTGTGGAATCAGATTATCAGAGGCGCCATTATTAAGCTAATGGCAGAGCTGCCAGAGCCTATAGGCTACAGAAGCACGGATTTAATTGGGACACGATTTACTTTATAAGTTAATGATATATAAGTGAAATAACACAATTTCTAAATCCAAAGTGAACCCAGCTTTGAAAATGCAGTTGGTGACGACTTAGCGCACATAGCGCAAATGTAACTCAGGGAGTGTACACTCCCTGATCAATCATCCCTGCTCCCTGATATAACTGGAAAATTTTAACATTTTACTTACTCATCTGTCAGTCGTCTAACTTGGAGGTCAAAGGTCATGGAAAAAGTAAACAAATACGATACATTAATTTGTCTTTTTTAAGCTGCGATATGCGATGGAAACGGGTATTGAATACGAATCTGTAGCGGTACACGATTTTGCAGAATATATACAAGGCTGTGTTAATGTTTTGGACGAAGAGTGGGCAAGAAGCGCGTCGTCAAGGTTTGCACATTGCTAGCCTAGTTACAAGCTACATTCAATCACAGTTGATTTAATTGATGCAATTTTCGAAAATATGTGATGAATTTGTAGTTAGTCTTACTGGTTTTATATCAGCTTATCTACCGTGAATATGATGTTCTTAGTTTATGCACGCGGACGATGGTAAAAGGCGCAGATCCGCACTGCGGATGTGCCAGCGGGTAAAAGTCGGATGTCGATGTGGAGGACATCCGCCTTTCACCCATCGTACTCAGCCACCTCTCTGGACCAGTAAGTGGTGTATAACCGTATATTAATTTGGGGCCTTTGGGCGCCGGACGTTTGGGTGCCATGCATGGTGACGGGCACCGTGGCACGTTTTGAAATTACAGTACTTTGCATATCCTTCAAGTTAAAATCGTAAGTTGGCAAAATAAGTAAGTTGGCAAATCTGGGTTTACAATAGTAACTTCCTGTTGTGATCCGTTGTCGTTCGTCGTCACGTGACGTCACTGTAGGCCTTCGTCATCGTCGTGCATTGTCGCACGTCGTTGTATGTCGTCCTGCGTCATCGTCATCATAGTCATCATCCTGCGTTGTCATCGTATATCGTCTCTGTGCTTCTTGTCACACGTTACGGCGTCCACTTATGTCGACGTTGCATCATGCGTTATTGCACGTCCTCGTCATTGTATCTTGCCGTTGTGCGTTGTCGTTGTCAAGTGACAAAGCAAACCATTGTCTTCTGAGTAAATGCTTAGATGAATTCGCAATCAGAAGTTAGGCTATTGTGATTGTCTAGGCCTATGCAAACTGTGAACTGTGAAGAAATTCACAGCGGCAGACTTCAAACGACTGCCGCCTATAAAGCGTCCGCTAAGCAGTTCATTACGGAGCGAATAATTAAAAAACTCAACTTTCATGACTGGTAATGTACGTGACAACTGTTATCCGCACATCCATTTTTTACCCACACATCTGCACTTAGCATTCGCAGATTTTATCTGCCTTTTACCCTTTGCCACATCCGCACATCTGCAGATCCGCACAAAGATCTGCTTATTACCCATAGTCTGTGCACGCTTTGTTTGCCATCGCAGTGCTTCGACTGGTGTGCTTTTTGAAAATATGTATTTTGCAAGGTACTTGAGTGATACGTTTTGGGTGTGGTGTTTTGATAGTAATAATAATTTTGTCCCAGATTTTCTCTGAAATGTGGCAGTGAAAGAATTCTAAACATCCATTGACAACTGACATAGCAACAGAGTTTGGTTTTCTACATTGTTGTGACAATGTCTGGCTATTGTTGAATCTTTCTTGTGTATGGTGTCATATTTTACATGCAGATTGGCAATGCTAGGAAAGTCAAACAGAAATTTGCCTTATTCGATTGCTCTGTTGGAGAAGAATGTCGATCATGGAACAGTTGAAGTGATTGGTCACAGTCGATTGTGTCGAGTTCACCAGCAACCAACGGCAGGGTTCGTGGAGTCAGGTACTCAGTGACTTCATTGCTCTGGACTGTGTTGAAATCAAGTTAAGTTTGAAGGAAAATGTTTGTGGCTTTTGTAGTTTTGTCTCGCTAAATATTAGATGATGTGTTGATGAGTTAATTAATGATACTGAAGCAGGTGATAGCATAAAACTTAGTATGTTTCTGTGTAATGGACAGTAATAGACGACTATTCTGTGAGCGTAACATGTCGCATCCGTAATTTGGACTTCAAACACCTGTCATAACATTTGTGTTTCTCAGTTGTTGCTACAGAAATTATGCATTTTAACTATGGTTTTTATAGCAGTGATTTCCAAAATTTGTTGGGCACCAGTACACCATTGGTACCACAATCTGTAAACTTTGAAGGCACTAGCCCTAATGTTAGTTGCATGTATATTTATACCAATTCCCAATTTCTTTCTGTCAGTTGTCAGTGTTTCCAACTGCACTTCAGCTTTCAACTTTCAGTGCTTAGATTTTGTTCTTTTGGCTTTAGAAATTATGTGGACAATGACTTTATTGTGGTCATTATAGCCACGATTTTAAGTACTTATTAAAATGTTGTACATCTACAGATATCCTTTTCTCCTGACAAGGCAGGTGAAGGAAACATTGGTGGGGCATGGTCAGTGATGAATGGAAATAGAAGTTGTGAAGGATGAAGATAATGATAATAATAAATGTGTTGTAAAACCGAGTGAAAGTTGTCTTGGGTAGAATATTCTGATTGATTAAGATAACGTATTCAATACTCATCATTGTGGTTTAAGAAATGATGATAATGATTTGTTGTTTTTTGAAAATAGCATGTGTAGTTTTTGTTTAACTGACCTACTTACCTAGCATTAATCAAGGTTGGATTAAATGCTCAAAGTAGAACATTTTGGGATTGCTGTGTCAGGTTTTTGTTCAGTTTATTGCTTTTTCTGTAACCCAACCAACTGCATCAAATCGTTTAAGGAGTAATTGTTGTTTTTAAATGGCATGCATCTTTCTTTATGTATTTGTAATTTGTTATCCAGTAGTTATTCGGAAAAATTACCGTGGTAAAGGACTTGGTCGGAAAATTATGGAGGAGACTGAGGACCATGCTCGCAAGTATTAGTTTATTTAGTTTTGTATATTTATGCAGCACGGTTTTAATGATAATGGATATTTATGAAAAAAATGCAACAGTATTGATATGGATAGTTTTTCTGCAGCTGTTTTATAGGTCATGTTACTTGTAATACCCATCTATGTATTGGTGTGCTTGTAGTCTTTTAACCTTTATTGTTTCAGACTTTATGATGTTGCTCAATAAGCTAATTTTTTAATTATCTGTCCCATTGCTGTAGCATAGCATGGGACAGATTATAAAATCACTTTTGTCACACTTTCTGTCACACTGTCATTCTGTCTGTAAACACTCCTACGGCCACAATTTTGATTCAATTTTGATAAAATTTTGCACAGTGATTCGGGGCCTGAAAAGTAAGATCAAGTTTGTTTGGGATAAAAATGTGATGACTCCTTCCCCTATTTTACCCCAATTTTTAAAAATTTGCATTACGGCCTATGGGGACTTCAAAGCGGTATCGGTCCTCGTAAAAGATAATTGCGTGCTGTTTGCACCTACCCCTTATTTTCGGGCCCGTGCTATCCGACGGAATCATTTGAATTTCTCCCCTGACGACCCCTGTTGCCATGGCAACGAATTTTGGGACAAAATTGACTACAACTCGGCCCCCGTGAAAGATAATCGTTCCCTGTTTGCACCTACCCCCTATTTTTGGGCTCGCACTATCTGATGGTGTTATTTAAATTTTTCCCCTGCCGCCCCCTGTTGCCATAGCAATGAATTTTGGGACAAAATTGACTATAACTCGGTTTTCGCAAAAGATAGTTGCATGCTGTTTTTACCTACCCCCATTTTCGGGCCTGAGCTATGCAGTGGTGTCATGTAAATTTCTTCTCTGAAGACCCCTGTCGTCATGGCAACCAACCGTTTTTATTCAAAGACAAAATTGGCTGCAGGCTCACAAGAGCATCAAACGCTGAAACGCAACTGCTAGGCTATATAGGCTATATAGCGTGGCAATGGGACAGTTACCTTGTTCCACAGAACGTATTTCTAGTTAAATAGTGCTTTTGTTTGGTGTGTTGACACACTGTCTGAAACGGTTTAAAATTTGCACATTTTTTCACTGTGCAAGGTACTGTTCTTCTGATTGGTCAAATGTGGCTCTCATAACTACGTTTTAGTGAAGTGAAGTGATTGTTTATTGTTATAGTCATTTATGTGTAACATTATGCAGACTTGGCCTGTCTATACTGTACCTGTGCACACGTGACAAGCAAGACTTCTACCAGCACCTAGGCTATCACTTCTGTGCTCCAGTCTTGTCGTTTGGATCTGCCTCGAACATCTTGTCTGACCAGCAGGTAAAATTGTTTTGTTCATCTAGTAATTTGAGTTTAAATGTTTTGTACTATCTTTATCATCCACTGAGACTGAACACACTCTGCAATAAATACTTTAACAGTGTGATGTGTGACAACACGAAATCACTGTGGTCTGTTATTTATTAGCAATTGCATCCTAGCAATGAATTTTCACTCTTATACATGACAGTTCAAAGCTAGTGTTGTAAAATCTGCAGTTACATTTTTATTTTGTGCAGGATTTGAGCCTAGTGTAAAAGGTGGCAGTTTTTTGCCATTATTTAAATATAACATGTGTAAGAATGAATATGAATGTGTGCTATTTTGAAATGGCTGTGTGCTTCTCTGATGAAGATTAATGCAACTGTGTAGAAAGTTCTAGTTGCATTGTTTCATGGTGGATATGAAATGTTTGAGCTTGTCTGAGAAAATTTTAAGGTTAAGAACAGATGGGGAATAAGAATCATGGACAACTGGCTCACCCATATTTACAGAAATATGTCCATTGAAATGGTGTATACTCCTAAGTACTATACAGCCATAGTGTAGAAAATTAGAACTGTATTCTTTTATTTCCTGTCCTTGTCGTGTGCATGCACCAGTGATCGGAATAGCAGTATCTCGTTTTTTCATTGCAGCTATCGAAACTGGTAGATGGTCTTGGACTGAATATGCACAACGTCAGTGAAAATGACACAAAGAAAATTCTGTCGCAAGTTAAATCGGAAACGCATGTACCAGAAGACGATGCTTCATGCTGTGCGACTCCATCAATGTTATCAGTTCCTCCGCCAGCCCCACCACCATTGCCCTGTCAGCAGCCAGCTAGCAAACCTGCTGTCACTAGAATCACATGCTCATGGCTAATGAAAGTGCTGGACAAATAGATGTTCGATATTTTGTTATTGCAGCAATCGTTTCACATGTATTTTTGGGCTGACTGCTAAGCTGTAAGCTTAAAGGTCAGCTCTTTGTTGTGGTTGTCGTCTGTGACGGATGTACTGTGGCTAATGGGTAGGTCTTAGGGGGGAAACTTACACAAATAATTAACCATGGGTGTTAAACTCAGGGATGCAAAATTTCAGCCATTTACTCTAAGGAGAACATTTTCAAATTGTGGTTGAATGGACGGGAGGTAGGAAAAATGTGCGTTTTCCTATGGAAAACTGAACATCTCGGAAACGGTGAGAGATAGGGCCTAGATTACTATTAATGACTAACAGGAAGTGGCATATACCTTGTCAGATTAGATGGAAGTCATTGACCTTGAAGACCGTTTTGCACTACTGCGGCTAAATGGTGTGAGATAGGGTCTAGGTTTCTATCAATTGCTAATAGGAAGTGGCATACGCCCTTTCAGATGAAATGAAAAAAAACCTTGGATGACCTTAAAGGTCAGTGACAACTAGGGCTGTACTGAATAGTAGATTTTACTAGTCGGCCAAATAAGAAAAATTTATGATATTATTCGGCCGAATACAAATTGATACAAGTTCAAACACATTGCACAATGCCCTGGTTTCACTGCAGTGCAGTGAAAAATTTCCAAATTGGACTTTGAAAAACTTTTATTTTGTAATTTGTATTAATGTTAGATGAATCATACTAACAAGAGATTACTGACACTAATGAAACATCACAGTGATTCACAAAAGACTCTTGACAATGAGCTAACTATATGGTTAAGGAAATGTCATCAAGCATCATGTGGGCGATATGCCGCTGAGACAACAACTGTCTAAAGCTAAATGAGAGGCCAACGAGCGGCGATGGCGCAGTGCTTATTATTCATATTCGGCCGGTTTATGACGTTACTATTTGGCCGAATACGAATACACTATTCGGGCTGAATAGAATACGAATAGAATATTTGGTACAGCCCTAGTGACAATCAGTACGGTCGGCCCCACCCTAGCCGACAGCTGGGATTTTTGTTATTGTTGTGTGAATTTGCAATCTGATGATGTGCCTTGCAGTGCTAATACTGCAATATGTATTTGTTTTTTTTTATCACAGCTGCTACTTTTGTCGTAATAGTCATCGGCATTGTGGCCAGAGGCAAGGGGGGCAATTGCCCACCGTAAATTGTGCTGTCACAAAATTTTATTCATCGGAAAATTTTTATCCAGAAATGCACAATTTGAAGCTTAAAACTCCTTTTTGTTAAATTGAGGGACAAAATTGAAATCCTCAGCACCCACCTGTCAGAAATGTGCAACTTCCTGCCCCACCACTTATTTTAACCCACGGCACTGCTGATAATAGTGAAGCTCAGTACTGTGATTTTAGAGTAATGCCAGCCCACCAATGACAAACTGCGACTATTATCAATGTCAGTTAAATTTGATGTTAGTTATCCAATTTGTGCTCAATCAGTATTTGCCTTTATTGAATTCATTTTTGGGCTGATCGCTATGCTGTAAGCTTAACGGTCGATCCTTTGTCGTCGTTGTCGTCCGTCTGTCATGGATGTATTGTGGCTAAATGGTGCAAGATATCGCCTACATTGCTATTGATCACTAATGGGAAGTCACTCTGGCTTTCAAATGACATGTAAATCGATGACCTTGAAGGGTCATAACACACTATGGAATGGAATGTTTTAAGCTATTAAGTGGCCATATCTCGGAAACGGTGCGAGATAGGGCCTAGGTTGGTATTGATCATTGATAGGAAGTCGCATATTGGCTTTCAAATGTCATGAAAATCATTGACCTTCGATGACCTTGAAGCGAATGCACTATGATTGGAAGTCGGACGCTGGGCTTTGGACGTAGCTGGTGCGGTTGGTCCCACCCTAGCAACAGCTGGGATTCTTGTTTTATTAATGCAGACTAGTGATGACTTGATATGTCGAAAATATTGATATATCATTTTCGATATCTATGTATCGCATCGCGATAATGAAAATATTATAATATTTTCCATATTTTTGCAATATTTGCTATAAATGCTTATCTGCATCGAGTGACTGGAAAGAAAAATTACAAATGTGGTGAGTTAATGGTGTCATAATATAATTACAGTCATATTTTATATGTTCACCCATAGATACATTTTTATTGTCTAAATAAAGCATATTGCCTTGCACAATGTTCACGTCTTGTTCCTTTGCTTTTTATAAGATTTACATACTTATTACATGTATTTTTAAACATAATTATCTGTATCAATATCACGATATTTTTGTAAAATATCGTATCGAGTTATCACTAATGCAGACCACTGCCAACATTAATTTTTGACACCTTTTATAATATTAGCATTTGTCATGTCTTCTAGTCATTGTGATGTAAGCCTTCTACTGAATGCCTTACTTTTTATACTGCCTGTGTGTACCAAGTTTGATGACAGCTAATAAATACACATTGTGCAAAATTTGCTTGAACAACCATTTTCATTTAAACACACTGCATCAGCGTGCATATGACATACCAATTTTTAATGAATATTTTTGCTTACAGAGCTCATTTTGGTGATGCTGGCAGTTTGGCTAGTTGTGTTTTAATGTACAGTTTGTCAGCTTGGTTGTGCGTTGGTTACTGCCTTGTCTGTGATTCAAATAAATGATCGAGCGCTTGGTTAGACATCATCTTTGACTTTATCAATGAATAACCATCAGTCGTCACTTGTTGTCTGCTTAGATTCAGCATAGTCAAATATGCCTAAAGTTTTATTTGTATTCTCAAACTGTCTGTAGCCAAAGCAGCATTGCACGCAGATTAAAAAACATCAATAGGCCTACGCTAAAGTGCATAAAACATCGAAATGTAGAAATAAAGCATCACATAATTGAAAGTTATGTTATAAAGTACAACAAAAAATGGCAGCTTGCCAAAAATGGCAACGGGTAGTAAACGAAGTCGTGAACTGAACGTGCAACGTAGACTGTGAAATGAAATTTATTGTTGCCGGTTTTGTTTCTATTTTCCTCATTACTGTTGCCGTTCTTACCTATGTTGTTTCCTGTTGCCATTTTTACTGGTTGCCTTTTTCACCGTTGCCGTTTTGCCATTTCCGACATACCGTGTGCGGGACATTAAGATTAAATGCTCAAAGCCAGATAACAGACTAATACAGCTGTTGTTAGTACAGAACAAATCTGCAGAAGTTTTGAAAGATGCAAGCCAGTATACTATGAAAGAAAGCAGCATGCCCAACTTATAAACTGTGAGGCATAAAAAACACCAATTTTTTATCATAACTTGAAGAAGGGTTATCCAATTTTAATAATTTTCAGTACACATATTCATGACACAACTGGTCATCAAATTTCAGTTCAGTTCAGTTTCCCGCCTCACCCAACATGTGCTTCTGCACTACCTGGGGAAAACAAAACAAGCAAAATATTACATTTTTGTTCAATGCAATATCATTATTTGATTAAAATAATGCACATTTGGCACATTTTTCCAAATTTCTAGCACTCTGGTCGAGAGTTTATCGAATTGTTTAGTTGTGCAACTGCTGACAGTAAATACATGTATTCAAAATATCGGCCATTTTTGCAAACACAGTTCCTATCAGTAATGTCACGGATGGTTTTTGGCGTTTTTGGTTCATTTTAATGCTGATTTCATGTGTTTTAATTTCCCCAGGTAGTGCAGAAACATATGTTGGGTCAGGTGGAAACTTGAATAACCATTTGATGGCAAGTTGTGTCTAGAATAGTCGTACCAAAAATTATTAAAATCCAATAATCTGCCTTTATGTTATGATCGATCAATTTTTTTGTGTTTTTTTTATGCCTCACAGTGTATATTAGCCAACAGTGGGCCAGCACACCCAAGCATCAGGTATGAAACAGATCATTGTCTGATATTAAATATCAATACATGTTTCTAAATTTTACACAGTGACCCAAACACAAATTGGAATAGCAGTGCATATTTTCTTGTTCACCATTTTGAGTAGCATTTTACAGCGAAACTTAGAAATGAATCAGAAATATAACCTTAAGAAGCACTGTATTAACATGTTTTCTTACCATAATGAACACTATATAACCAAGCAACAACAGAAACACAAACACAGTACGCACTCATCAGTGCATAAGAATACTGTACAATTCTATGTGCAACACCCAAGAAACAAGCACTGACATTTTAACAGGACTCACCATATGTGGCACCGAAAAAAATATTCACAGTCAACTTTGCACATCATCTGTTTAGCACTGACCTTATGTTTCTTCAATATGTTTCAGCGTTAAAGCTTTGTACAGTAACAGCTCTATAGCGAATATCAGCATTAACATTATGATGCGTATTGCATAATGTACTTTTTATAGTTTTATATACATGCCAAAATATATTGTCAAAAATTATACATGGTACCTCAAGGCACAGTACTGTTTAAACTGTATTCAAGTGTACAGCATATTATTTACACTTTACGCTGTAGCATATATTCACCATTGTTGGCCTTGAAGTAACAAGGAGACCACACCTGTGAGAACAATGTTCACATTTCTGCAACTTGATGTGCATAACTTCACTTCAACCTGTGAAGCCTATGACGCTGACATGATATACACCGTGTCCCAAAAAAACTAAGCAGATTTGTTTTTGTCAGAACTGCGCCAAATTTCCACCAATTTTGATAATTTTTGGCAGAAAGATGGCAAACGATCCAAATATATGCGAGGTGCACTCATTTTCCACCTCACCTAATTTGTGTCATCACCTTACCGTGTTAAACGCAAATGTTCCAAATTGCTACATAACGCCGAATGTTATCTGCAATAAACTTTTAAAGACTTAATTAGCGCACAATAAACAAAAGGTGCTTTATTTAGCAAAATTATAAGTTCCTATAACACCTGTGTTCAAAATTGTCAGATGAACATCGAT
>Ga0056128_1002178_pt1 | contig 22941 bp, 10 predicted proteins | sample WorMetLIZISLAND2_FD_71113 | JGI IMG/M metagenome (GOLD analysis project Ga0056128, IMG submission 71113) | Marine gutless worms symbiont microbial communities from Max Planck institute for Marine Microbiology, Germany - Olavius geniculatus... ... | reverse complement strand
TGCTGTTGGGACCCGCAGATTAGGATAAATGGAATTTATTGATGTTTTTGCATTCATTTTGACACGTATTTTGCTTGATCTGCTTTCCCTAGGTAGTGCAGAAGCATACATAGGAGAGGTGGGAAACTAAACAATCATTTGATGGCAAGTTGTGTCAGAAATATTTGTACCAAAAATTATCAAAATCTGATAATTGGTTTTCAAGTTACAGTCGAAAATGTCGGGGATGTTTTTTGGGGGGACACAGTGTAGTTTCAGGAACCGTAAAGCTTTTCCATTAATTTGAAGGGGGTCACCTCGAACGAGGGTGCTAAATAAGATGGGGGTGGGCAAAATTTGCGATTTTTGGCCAATACATCGCTGTATCTCAGTAACCGTGCGAGACAGGGCCTAGGTTACTATTAATCACTAATAGGAAGTCGTACACTGGCTCTCGATTGCCATCGAATTTAATGACCTTTGATTACCTTGAACGCTAAAATAGGGGTTTTTACGGATTTTTTGGCGACTTTGGGCTGCGAGACTCATTTCAATAGCGAATTGAGCCGAAACCATTTGAGATAGACATGAACAAGCTGCATATGAAATTTTCAGCAGTGAACGTAGATTTCGAAGGTCTAAGTCTCGATTTTCTAGGTTCAAGGAAACCTGCGTACGAGGTCATCAAAGAGCGGTACCCCCGTACAAGTCGCGTCAAAATGGCTGGAGATAGACTGACAGTTTGAATTTGCGAACAGGAACTGCTATAGGCTTTCGCGCGTCTCGTGAGCATTAGCTCAAATTTCTTGTTTTACGCGCGAAAGCAGCTACTGCTTTTAGCGCGTCTTAGCCATCGCAATTCTGTCCGTCTGTCCGTCTGTCACACGGGTGGATCAGGCAAAAACGGTCCAAGCTAGGATCACCAAATCTTCACCGTCGGCTGCCTGGAAGACTCTAGTTTCAGGAACCGTAAAGTTTTTTCATAAATTCGAAGGAGGTCACCCCGAACAAGGGCGCTAAATGAGAGGGGGTGGGCAAAATTTGCGATTTTGGGTCTCTAAGTCGCTGTATCTCAGTAACGGTGCGAGATAGGGCCTAGGCTACTACTACTACTAATAATAATAATCTGACTTGTAAAGCGCCAGTATGTGCTAAAAAGACTTCAGTGGCTAATAAGAAGTCGTACACTGACTTTCGATTGGCGCCCAATTCAATGACCTTGAATAACCTTGAACGCCAAAATAAAGGGTTTTAAGATTTTTGGCGATTTCGGGCTGCGAGACACATTGCAAGAGCGAATTGCGCCGAAACCAATTGAGATAGACAAGCTACGTATGAAATTTTTAGCATTGAACGTAGATTTCGACGGTCCAAGTCTCGATTTTCTAGGTTCAAGGAAACCTGCATGCGCACGAGTGCATCAAAGAGCGGTACCTCCGTAAAAGTCGCGACGAAATGGCTGGAAATAGACTGACATTTTACGAACAGGAACTGCTATAGGTTTTCGCGCGTCCCGTGAGCATTAGCTCAAATTTCTTGTTTTGACAAATCGAACACTGCACGTCACACGAAAATCCACAATATGCGCACGGTCTGCTGCATCGCTGCTTGGTAGGCCTACGGTGAAATCAAAAATCCAGACAAAATCAATAAACTTGATTCGATTCGTTAGAAGGTAGCACCTGTAAGCTACCGCTGCTGTTGGTACGCAAAAGTACCCCGTCATCTGCAAAATGGCCATTGGTCAATGGAGACTGAAAGAAACCAACGTTGATAGCAGTTTATGTAACGTTGACTATTCTGCACGGTTTACTAACGTCCAGAGCATATAGTTTCTCCCATTACGATTTGCTTACAATTACATAAAACCTTACTTTTTAATTGCTGTTTTACCATCATTTAATTTGCGCTTCGAAACTGACAGACAGGATGTCTGTTTAATCTAGCACATAAACTTAAAAGAACTCAAAAAATGTTTGAAATAAAAATGAAACGAAAGAAACTGAAGTAGAAGTAGGCCTACAGTAGCCCAATAATGTAAAACATAAAATAATCAAGAAACTGACTGAAATCAAAGCAACTGGAAAAAGAAATAACCATAACTAAGAAAAGACAAAAAACCGTTAAGCGCTAATAAAGAGACAGATTAAGACACATATAATGAATTTGAGGGAGTCGATTCCAGAGGTGAGGACGTGAGGTGATGCATAGTGAAATAGGAACCAGTGGCTTCTATCCCTATACGTGGTGGGCTCAGCTTGCGCCCAGCAAAAAAAATAAAGGGGAGTTTTGATAAGTTTATAGATAAAAATTCCCCCGCTATTTTTACTTGGCAAACTACACCGTTAACAAAACTTCCCCGCTTTATTTTTTCCCCTATTCTCACTTGGCAAACTATATATACACCCTTGACATTAACCCCTTATTTTACTTTCCCCTATTTTTCAATCTATACCCTCAACAAAGCTGCCCTCCAATTTTTTTATATTTTTTTTTTATTTTTCAATCTACACCGTTAACAAAACTCCCCCTATTTTTGCTTCCCCTATTTTTCGCTGAGCAAACTACACCCTTAACAAAACTTTTTCCCTAGTGGAGAAGAAGCCCAAAATAGAGGGAAAAATATGAATCAAAAATTGGAGGAAACCTGAGCCCAAAACTAAAAGAAAGTTGCGCCTGATTTCAATTTCAGATTTGGGGGGATAGAAGCCACTGAAAGGAACGACAGGTGTTTCTTTATCAGCTATCATATGCGGTCCAATGCACTATGATTATAAATTTATAAGCTTAAGATGAAATAAGTTACATCTGTGCAGTGGAAAAACCGGATATATGTGTCTGTGGGGTGTCATATAAGCTCACCACCAGTCTGGGACATTTTAACCAATATTCCATACATCTATTAACTAAGAAAGCAATTAGAGAACGTTTGTCCACGACGTAAAATCTTATTAGCACCTTTACTTATCATTTCGCCTGCCATTGTAGCAGATCAGGGTGGGCCTAACATTTGGCAAGGCTCGCTCAGATTCCAACATAAAGCCCATATCCACTGTCACTGCTCGCTTTTTAGGTGCGATAGCAGAATGCGCGTCTTAGCCATGGCCTGGGCGTCTGTCTGTCTGTCCGTCCATCACACTGCTGTACTGTATCAAAAATATGCAAGCTAGGATCACGAAATCTTTAATGTGGGCTGCCCCAAGGACTCTGGTTTTTTGTGACGAAATTTCATGCCGTTGGGTGAGAGGGTTCCCTTCGAACGAGAGCGTCAAAGAGGGTTACCCCCCGAAAAGACGTTATTTTGCCGCTATCGGCTCGTTTAGTGTGAAAACGGTTGCAGATATGCTGCTTATCATAACAAGCACTGGTGACAGGCTTTTCAAATTTATCAACATCGATAACCTTGAATGACCTTGAACCCCCAAAATGGGGATTTTTAGTGAATTTTTCGCGATTTCGGGCTGCGACACAGATTTTAAGAGTGAGTTGTGCCGAAATGGCTGGAGATAGACCTGGACAACCTGCGTATGAAATTTTCAGCATTAAACGCAGATTTTAGCAGCCCAAGTGCCGAGACCTGATCAGGCGAGAGTCAAATTAATTGAGGGTACCCCTCTAAAAAGTAGTTATTTTACTGATATTGGCTCGTCTAGCATAAAAACAGTTGCAGATAGGCACAGAAATGCTGCATGTCGTAACAATCACTAGTGATGAGCTTCTTAAGGGTGTTAACATGGATGACCTTGAATCGAGATAAACCGGGACAACCTGATGAGTATGATATTTTGGCATAGAACGTACATTTTTATCAGTCTAAGTTTCGACTTCTTAAATTCAAGGAGTCTTCCGTACGGAGGCTTCAAATTTGAGTACTCTTCCAGACGCAATATTAGTGCTGTAGGTATACACTGATTGCCAAGGTGGCAGGACCGCTGCTATCGCGCGTCACGTGAGCTTATTTCAAATTATTTGTAACCATTGGTTCAAAGCCTTTTACCGAGCAAAGCTCATGCATGATCATACATTAACCGACAAGGCTCGTATTCGGACTAAATGTAAACGTTACATGTAGCCTGCATGTAAGAAAACCACGGCTCATTTACGTTATTAAGAATATATTCGACGAATTGCTCGTAACGCTTTTGTCGGCTGAATGGCCGTGTCTCCTGCGGTGCATTTACATAGAGATAATGTATCGAGACACGGAGGGAGGTCCGTCTATGGTGGAATACGCGCTTGTGAAGTTGTAAATGGCAAACTACACATACCAACGTGTGCCAGCTTCGGGTTTATATCAATAAGCGAGGACCACACCTACAGCCTTCAAAAGCTCTCCCCATTTAGGTCTACTGTGTAAGACTGGATTCGTGTTACGTGCACGCAACCTCGAGCCTAATTTTTCACCTTTTCATTCGCCGAATTCAGACACGGTTGTATATAGTTGCATCCCAAAAATGCAAATGGCTGTCGGTAGAGCTAGAATGTGCGCCATTTTTGGAGCAAAAACTCAGACGTGGTTCAGAGACGGTTCTTTTACATTAATTTCGTAGTGATTTCGGCCGGTGACTTTAGATAAATAGCTTTGCCTATAGGCCTACTGTGCTATTGATGTTCGATCGCTAGAGCGAAGAGGTTCTTTTATTCCGTGACTCTAAAAATGTCACTACAACCGAACTTTTTGGCAGGGTAGGCTCACATTCCAACTTTAATTTTGATTTTTTTAAACATAAGGGAGAAAATCTGCTCCAGAATTTGCATTCACAAACTTGAAACCAAAATCGAAGACAATAGCATAGGCCTATTCATATTTATAGGCCTACGTTTATAGGTTCAGGACTTGTTCTGGACGTATTGATGGACATATAGGTCTACATGTGTACATGTATACGGGGTAACTGCTATCGGGGTCATCCATGAAGAACGTCAGGACCAATCGGGAGGGAAGGGGGTAAGTCAAATGCGGATAAAATCGGACAAGAGGGAGGGGGCATTTTTTTCACATTTTTTGCCAACGTCCTTTTGTTGATGACACCATAGGTCATAACCGAGACCTTCATCACGAATACGCGGAATACAAAGATCAAAACTGAGATCGTCAACAGAAAGCGCTGTAAAGATTTTTTTACAGAACATTGTACAACTAAAGACTTTATCGATTTCAGTGCCCGGCCAACCACTAGCTTAAATTTGCTGTAAAATTAGCCCAAAGTACTTCGATTTTAAGTCTAAAATGAGTACTGTATTAATTTAGGCCTATATCTACAATCTGTAATAGGTTAGTCGTTCCAGTAGTCCTTATATATTATGTTTTGCTTTAAGTGGGTATGCCGCCCGGAAAAACATGTATTTACCTTCATAATCATGTACGTTACACGTAGCTTGCGTGTCTTAATTCTTTTAACTTGCGAGCCTATATTGCAAATACACGGTAGCACGAAAGATGTCCCCACATATGCCTCCACTGATAATTTCAGCGCACTGCATCTGTGGCGTCATGCATTGCCTATAGGCTAGCGTGCGCGGTCGGTCACATCTTCTGCACATCAAAGAACGAGCGTAATCGGAATCTTTAATCAGAAGACATATTTGCGGTATACTAGCCTGCAGGACAGTAGGCCTATAGGAGAGACAGTCGTAACATATAATTTGCATGCTGTAACAACGATAGCTGAATGAATACACATAGAGGCGCGGTAACATGAAAGCGCAGCAGATACGTAGCTGACGCGTCATAAACATGCAAATGAAGAAATTAAGTGAGCAGCTTGCGCTTAACTTATCAAATATAGGTTGAACGGCAAAATTTTATCGCAACATCTACAAAGTACTATTTAATGACGACGTAATGATCACTGGACATCTTTCGCAATGTATAAAGAACGAAGCTTTACATTAGGCCTACACGTCGACGGTCGAGCATATGCAGCTTGTTTGGCTGATGTAGGTTGGCCAACGGTGACTGGAACATTTCGGGTCACTTTTCCTGTGATATATTCGCGAACTCGATCCCCTTTCTGCCTGTGAATCTGAAACGGGACACAACTCAAGCCTAAAATAAAGACGTCTTGCGTCCCTCTTGGTCCCTATGACTGTTACAACGCAATACTCACGGCTATATCTACACGGTGTTTCATAAAAGAACCCATTTTTTTCTTTCATAATTCACTCAAACGAAGATAAATTTATACCAAATTTTTACCAGTTGTAGCTGAAAAAATACTAATTCAAAATATTTCAACAAAATATAGCAGTTGATTAAATATTTTTTGCTAATCGTAACGTAACGCTGACGTCCTAATGTGTCACGGGTACAAACTTGCTAAGTCTCGAGTCTCGACTAGTGCTACCGTGCTTCGATGGTAAACTTAATCTGTGTCGCTGATAAAAATATTGTTCATCGTGTCAGCACTTAGCAACATGGGGACATAAAATCAGGCGTCTTGCGATCCAAAAACTCAACCTTCTCGCAAGCTCGGTGTGCTAGTGCACTGTCTTGCTTGAACATGTGAATGTCCATCTATCCCGACAGATGCATAAATGTGATCGCTTTGCACGTTATTGTAACTGTAACTGTAAAACTTCAAAAATTTGTCATGAATGAACCAGATTTTTCACTATTGGGGCAGGGTAGCAACTGACCGCACCAGTTGAGACTAGCAAGCTTGTTCTCGTGACACATTATGACTGCAGCGTTACGTCACGACTAGCAAAGAATATTTAATCAACTGCCACATTTTGTTGAAATATTTTGAATTAGTATTTCTTCAGCTGCAACTGGTAAAAATTTCATGTAAATAGATCATTATTTGAGTGAATTATGAAAAGACAAAAAGGGGTCCCTTTTTATGAAACACTGTGTATACAGACTTAGCCTATAGATGTTTCAGGTCTATTGTAAGCCAACTCCATAGGCCTACTGTAAGACCAAACGTAGTTGTATCAGTTACTTTTAGTCGACGAACAACGATACTAAACTCTGTACGCCTAGGCCTATAAAACACACGACGGTCGACAACGCGAGCGTTAAACGAACTCCGATGTTTGCCAATTTAGATCCGTTAGTGGGCTGATCGGTCGTTGCAGTAAGACAGGGCATGTATAAAGCGCAAACCGCGAAATGCGAAAGCATGAAATCTGTCTTAGAGTAAAGTACGAAAGTGAACTTGCGAAAACTGCAGTGCGAAGACGTGTATAAAAAAGGCAAATAAGAAAAGTTATGTCCTGGAACCATTTCGCATTTTCTGTTTCGCCTTATATACGTACGCAATATATACGGTATAATGCAATGCAAAATTCGCACTTTGTTTCGCACTTTACAGTAAGACATATTTCGCGCTTTCGCATTTCGCAGTTAGCAGCGAACGACGCAGCAAGCAGCAGCTGGCTGCTGCTCGTCAGATAACACGGAGCAAGCTCGAAATTTCGAAGCAAGAAATTTCTACTTCCATGGTCAGAAATGTGCGTTGCATCCAAAAATTGCGAAAAAATTTACTAAAAACCTATTTTTGGGGGGTTCAAGATCGTTCAAGGTCATCGATGTTGATAAATCTAGAAAGCCTCTCACCAGTGCTTGTTATGATAAGCAACATGTCTGTACCTATCTCCAACCGTTTCCACACTAAAATAGCCAACATTCTGACATGATAACATTCTGTTCTTGTATAAGATAGGTCAAAATAACGTATTTTAGAGGGGGTACCCATCTTTGACGCCCTCGTTTTAGGGGAACCCCCGCACCCAGGGGCACGAAATTTTGTCACGAAAAACAGCCCACAGTAAAGATTTTGTGATTTTAGCTTGCACCGTTTTGATACAGTGCCAGGGTGTGACGGACAGACGAACAGACGGACGGACGCCTAGACGATGGTTATGACGCGCGAAGCATTCTGCTGTCGCACGTAAAAATCAAAACAGTCAATAAGAAGTCGCCAGCATTCTATCCGATAGTACCATTGCCGACTGTATCAGCGACAGCTCAATAACTCCGGTGCACAGAAATTTTGAGCAGATTTAATTGACACCAGTCTGCTGATAAGTATTATCATTGCAGTGTAATCAGTAATCCGTCTAGCAAGTAAGTAAGCATGCAATCAAACGTTTTATATACACGCATGATAACAAACGAACGTCATAGAGACTAAGGCAAAAGTCAACGTCGGGCGACGCACATGTCGGCCTATCTACAGTATACAACAAAATAACTGCAACGTATAAAACCGATGTCTGGTCAGACACCTCTATAAGAACACATCACAGTTCTCTCACATTGTAAGGTTATACCACTACCGTGTTAAATATATTAATTATGCAATAACTTTAATTTATGTAAAAAAAATCGACAAACTGTCACTATGCATACAATCAATCCACATGGCATACGATATAATTACAAACGCTCATACTTTCAAATGCAGAATTATAACCTAAATGTGTGACAAAATCGTCTGAGCTGTTTTGCACGTGTCATACAACGCCCAGATGCTGATTGCCAATAAATCTATCACAGACTGTATTATAGTTGGTTTTGTTCTCCGTTAAATGACATTCAGTCAGTAATATATTATAAATTTATCCGATTCATTTCGTGCTTTACATCACAAATTAATCATCTTCATCATTACAAATGTGTCAAATGCGTTATTCTTACCGTTGAGAGGATGCACATGTTAGAAAGAATAAAAATAAAATAAACAACTTCTTTAACTAATGCTTGCTTGAAATATTAAAGTTATAAGGTCTGCTATGATAATTCAGACCCACCACACAACATTACAAAAAAACTAACTATAAAGCACAAATCCACAACATTAATAATAGAATAAAGGATAAAACAATTACAATGAAAAAATAGCTTTAAGTACAGTGCAATTCATAACAGTTCATTAAACTAAAACATCACTGGTCACTGAAGAATAACCATATTCGAATTATGCAGTAAAAGTTTGATCCATATGACTCCGAAATTTCATCAACAATGCTGACCACTCATTACAAAAAAATGTCAACAGAACAGTGCAGATGGTTCAGCAAATGAGCGTTATAACTTATAAGTAGTATATGATGACGACGCACTTACGTTATTAACGTTTCTATTAGGCATGAATGAGAGAAGACCTTGGAAGCTGCTCGAAGGAGAGGCCATCGTTATAATGCAGCAAACAGTAAGAGTTTGCTATAAAGAGTAATCAGTGTATAAGAATTATGCGTATAAACTAACTCAGACAAACTGCAATCCTGCGCTTTTTGGAAATAAAAGCCGGTCAGAAATCACTGGAACGGAGTTCAAGCTGCACCTAAGTACGCACAATAGATTCCGACATTGCAAGTTAACTTACAAACATACAGCACCGCGAAAGGACAAACGAATTGACCATAGCACAAGACAGACCCAGCGAAAGACGAACAAAAAAACGGCTATAAAAATAAATCAAGTGGCAAACAACGTACAATTATATAGTGTCCTGAAATAACGGCACATTGGGGCGGGGGTCAAAGCCGTTTCAAACTTTCAATACAAAGACTGATTCGACGAATAATACTGAATAATGTTGAAAGATATGCATGCACCTACATCAATAGTTGCAGACTTAAAACCCGTTTACCGATGATAGTGGCACAGCTAGAAAAAAAAACTGTGAAAGCAATAAGACTGAAACGTAAAGTGCTTAGAGAAAGATAAGGTCTTCATGAGTGCAGAATGAGGGCGATGGATATTTCTGAAGCCTATCCAGACGGTTTGGAGGAGCGCTGTGAGTATAACGAACGGCGGCCTATCTTAAAAACGATTTAGGACTTTTTGGTGCACATTTTGAAATTCAGAAAGCGCTCGCAGAGATAGGTTACCTGAGGTATAACAATTATCTGATAGAACTCGTATTTGCATCACCTGAAAAAATAGCATTAGACAGTCCAAGGGAAGGGACACTTGGTCCATAGGCTTACTAGCTGTGCCACTGACAGATAATACAGCAAAGCTATGTACAATACTAATGCTAGAGCCAAGTTGTAAATGCATATAAAATCAAACAGGAAGCTGATCTAATCCTACAATAACCTTTCGACGAGATGCACCTATATCAGATCTGCAAACGACCGTCGTTTTCCACGCAATTCATTACAAAATCATCAGTTAAGGCCCACGTATAGGCGCGCGGGCAGTCATTATTGGCGACGACAGCCACGTGTTCACGTACGCACCGGTTCAACAAAGAGCTCGACGAACGTCCACGTAAAGAACATTTATGCAAATTCTCAGATTACAATCGATTTTGCATAAGACGGTACAATATGATGGCGTACGATAATAATAAAGAATATACAGTGAGCAATACCAGCTTTTACCAATGTTTAAAGTGGGAATTTGTAGGCGCAAAAACACGTGTAGTCCCTCGACTAGTTCCTTGCAACACGACACAACGCCGCAGAAGAAAAATGACAAAAATGTGACGGTAAAACCGGGAATCGCAAAAAACGTGCTAGTTTTTTTCTGCAAACATTTTTTCTCTCATATTACAGCATTCCGTTGAGAATCTGTAAAACTGCTGCAGGCCTCAAAACGGTCGCCAACAATTTCAAGGAAAGTTCAAACCCACTTTAACCATTGAGCAAATATATAACAATCAAGTCAAGTCACATGTACATTGTGTAATATATTAAATGGCTTTATGTTAACGATTGCATTAGTTGAACACAATGGATATCTGACAGGCTAACTACAAAATAACGCAGCTGTTTATTGACAGAACTTTACAACATCTGAAAAACTGTAGGCCACAGAAACAAATAACCGTACTAAAACCGTTGCTATTGCTGGAAACTGCATGGTCACACAGCGGAAGCCATTTCACGCAGAAGTGACGTTGAAGAATTGGGCGTGGGTCACGGCGACTTCGAAGCAAAGCAATCTGAGAGCAACACCGGCGACATATAATTGCAAAAAATGATGTTTTGTTTACAAATACTTTGAAATTTTGTTCATTATCATTTTTATCTCATTTTTTCGACAACGCAAAAGCCTTTTCTTTCTGTTTCCAAAAATTCTGATGTACACTGTAATAAGAAAACCGTTATCTCTTTCTATGGCGGAAACGATGACAGATCATTGTTTGGCCTGACGATGAGCAAAAAATTCTCCAGAACTGACGTATATCGGTGCATTTTTGGGCACTTTTCAATCTGCAAAGAAAATTTTGTCTTCTGTGCAAATTAATGAATACTGAATTCTTTTTATTGCGCTGCTGCTCTTGGGCTGCTATTACACGGTGATGAAGAAGCTTTAAGCTAAATGCTGCTCGCAGACTACAGTGGGCCCGGGCCCTGGGATTCAACGCCGTGACGTGCAAGTTCCCAGGCGTTGTGCAAAGTTGCGTGCACGCGTGGCGAGGTAGACAGTAGCTGACTTGACGGGCGGGGCAGCACAGCGTCCGTGCGTCACTCCATGGACACCTAGCTGACGCTACAACTAGAAGATGTCCGTGCGCCAGCACTCATTGTCCGTCGACGAGCACGTCTCTGACGTCGGTGGGCGTGGAGGGCTGGGCTGCGGCGGCTGCTGAAGCAGGTGATACGTCAGGGCGGTGCTTTGATGACGCTGCTGCCTGCTGCTGCTGCTGGTCCACTGACGACGTAGCACCGGCGACACTACTCCGCAACGACTCCTCGATCTGTTCCTGACACTGGCGCAAGCAGTCCTGAACAGAGACCGGCAAACGCACAGCATTAATATACGTCGCGTGACTACAAATATTATGCAAACACTCAGGCACATCCCAAGGCATACTGCAGTGATAATAAACGTTTATAAACGCCTTAGATGTTTTCAAATGAAAAAAAAACACGTTTTCAACTTTTAAAATTCATTTTTGCCAAACGTTTGTTACAGCCATGGCAAAAGGCGCTTGCGTCGCTGCACGACATTAATATTAAGTAGGCCACGGTCGTTAAATGGATGGAAATGCCGGCGAAGTAAAGGATAGGCGGCAAATAGACAGACGCATCGAACTTCGAAAGCCATAAACCCCTCGCGTGGCCGTTTTCCCACTGCGTATAAATCCGCTAACGTTAAAACATGTACCCAGTACCCACCGCATCGGCATGTCTGCAGCATGAGAAAAGTCTGCTATCTTTGTCCTCTGCTCTGTGGTGTCTGGTGTTAAGACAAAGTTGATCATGCTATAGCGCGAAGCAGTTGGGGCGGTAAGGCGCAAAGGGAAAAAAATTTGCTGTCGTCGGGTAACTCGGGTTACATGTGAAAAAACGCCAAGACCGTAAGCTACTGCTAGAGGGGTTAACAGTTACACAAGCTGATCTGTTTCGTAACGTGCACGCAGGGTCATAAGGCGATGCAAATTCGCGTTTTTTGAGCGCTGAAAGTTGGCAGACGAGAAATTTGTGTCGAAAACGTCGATCAACCCACAAACGGCAAAGTCCAGCGAACACAGCATACTTCTAGACCTATCTATGCATGTAGGCTAAATGTACACAACAGGATATAACCTTCAATCAACTAATCGTTTGAGTAGTTACTGCACAGTGCATTGAACGGGCTGAACTTTTTGTCTTCGTGCTGGGCGAAGTGGCCCGTATATAAGTCATCTTGTCTGACGCACCACTCAAACAGATCTATCTATTTGCAGACTATATGTTTCACTGATAAGCCAGATAACTCAAGATTCATTTATCATCATCATCATCATTATGCGTGCCCCTGATTGCATGGAGCGTTGTCGCCATTTCTCGCCACGCAGAACTTGATCATGAGTTCGGTGTCGCGAAGACCACAGCTCCAGATTCGGTTGTTTGACGTCTTGCTGCGCGGTTCCACGTTTGTCGATGACGATCACGTGGTTTAGCAGCGTCAGCGGCGTCGTGTGTTACAAAAGTTGCAAATTTCTGACAGAGGAAATTATGGATGCTCAAATGATAAATTTTGCTCCTAAACTCCCTGAAATGGGGGATATTCAGTCCCAACTTTTTATTTTTTTTTGTGAGAAAATTTTCCGACAGGCCAAAATCTGCCTCCCCCAGCCACGACGCCACTGCTTGGCATGGCCGAAATAATATTTCTAGGACTTCGTGAGTACAGAAAGTCTCATCTGAGGTTGGTTATTGCCACCTATGTACGAGAGAAGCGTGAGGTTGATGACTAGCTGCAGGGCAGTCACATCACATCATCGGCAGCTGTTTAAGATGACTTGACCTTCACCAGTACTGCACTGCAGTGGTGGATTCAGGAGAGAAAGGACGGCGAGGGGGGTAGCCCCCTACTGACTGGATGCATTTTTAGCCAAGTGAAAATATTCTGTAACAAAAATGCATTACTTCTGCGTAAAACTTTATACCTCACTCTTCAAACTCCAGCCCTCCACCCCACCCTATTCCAGACTTCTGGATCCGCCACTGATGGACTGAACGGCACTGCAATAACCGTAGTTCTAACTTCTAACCATATACATCTGCCGTGTCACGATATAATATAATAATATATTCACGATCATGTCGTCGCACCGTGCTGTAGAGATGCACGAAACCCAATTTCAATGTAGTCGATCTACTCAGTCCCGAAGTCCTCTCACTTTTGCAGGCTCTAGTTCACTAGCCCAAAACTGTAGTGCAGCAGATCGTCGCGGGTAAATCCTGCCAAGAACGCGTCCAGGCACCGTGCACGTATGACACAGGTCTACTGTTACGATACCAGGATGTGATGTGACAGTATCTTTTTCACGAGATCGCTCAGCCTTACTGACGGCGTTATGTTTTGTCGAATCAACGACTGAATCATTCACGGAGGGCACGACGCCCACGGCAGCGGCTCCACGATGAAAGGAAATGTCACCACGCCCACGCGCTCATCAAGCCGCCAGCAGCAGCAGCCCGAGCACTCCTCTCTCTCCTCCCTGTAGCACTAGGCTACTAGCCCGGCAAGCGGATACCCGCGCGAGCGTGCTATAATCTCGGTCACAGTGGCGTAATCAGAAATGTGAACTTGGGGGCCTCACCTTCCTTTCCCTCCTCTTCCCTCCCTTTTGTCCCTTGCCCTTCATTTTCATTTTCCTCTTTTCCCTTTGCCTCCCTCCACTTAGAAGTATATTCCCTAAAATCCAGCTAAAGAGTCTGGGGAGCGCTGTAAGCTCCGTCAGCGGGGTCTGCAGGAGCTAAGCCCCAGCCAAAATCGAATTCGGTTCATTGTATCTTTAAAATATGAGATAAACGATTTTGATTAGTTTTCTGAGAATCAACTGACCAAATTTGGTGCAGTTCAAACGCGGCTTATGTCATGTAAAAATGATTGAAAGGGAGGGAAGGTGGGCCCCTGCTTCCCTGGCTACGCCACTGCTCGGTCAGACCACAGGACGCCAAAATACGACAGACCAAACGACGAGACAAGTGCAAACAGAAGGCAGACAGCCGGCGCGCACGAAAAGCTTATAGGGTAATATGGGAGGAGGAAGTAGAACGGTAGACAAGTTATTGTGAGTCACAACGACACCGGTTATTCTGGACATTCCTAACTGCCTTTGTCTGCACAAGGCTTCACAAAAACTATCCCTTGCTGCATATACTCAACAGTTTGTCGATGTAAACCATCCTTTATGACGTTATGCATGCTTCCAGCAACGGATTAACACGAGCAGGTAAATTTGGGCAGGAGTTATAGCTACATGAACTTTTTTTAACGTGGTGACTATTCTTCCGGCAGCATATCTAGGCTATTTTTCCGGTTAAAACGAAAACGAGACACAGTCTCGTTTTCGATCTGCCATTTCATAGCTTAAATTACGATTCATATTCAATCGCTAGGTGGCGACACCAGCATCGGTCGGCATAATGAGCGTCACGCGTAGTCACTAAAATTTGCGTTGATATTATGGTGTCGGGTTTAAGGTTAAGGTTAGGTTTACTGTTTGGGTTAGAGTTGAAGTTAGTTTCAGAAATTCATGTGACGATAATGCACACCCAAACCAATGGTGTACTATTGGTGATAAATTCGAGGCTGCTGCAGGTAAGCATGAAACTTGCCGACTGGCGAATCGCGATTCCGTGGTTGCTAGGGTTGAGGTGCCAGTTGGCCAGCTGCTGTCGTGTCTCTGCGGCGGTACGACAAGCGCCCTTCGCAGAGACACGGCCTTAGCCAAAGACTACGAGCGGCCAAGGGTGCTCGTACGTACCTGCTAAAGTCGTCCAGCCAGCGGCCGGATAAATAGCCGGCCCGGGTAGGACTGGATATTTATCCGACTGCCCTATCAATTCCTAGTGTCTATGGATACGGCTGCCGGATAAATATCCTGAGCCTTTTTTAACTTTTAAGTCACTACAGCAGATCGAAGTACCAGATTATCAGCGCTTCTTCTAGGCATTGAGTGGAGACATAACTGCTACAAAAGGTCTGCAAGGTGGAAAAGTTTTGAGCCTCGACATATTAGACTAACTACGCCTAGGCCTATATATTTACACTAAAAGAATTAATTTTCACAAAGTGAGGATATCGGTAGATTACGAAAACTGACAGTGACGACTTATCGAGGACTAGCTACGATAGCAAGGCAACAGAAGCTAGAAATACCACACAATGACTGGGCGTAGTCTCGAGAAACTAGGAAGAAGTGAGTAATGTGGAGCCATTATCAGCCAAATCTGACCACACACGGCGAATCGTTTAAACTAAGCGCGCTATCTGCATAACTTGACTGCCGTACTAAACTAAACTATCAGCAGTCGCAGCAGGCGCAGCAGCCGAGCACTTGCTTGAGGCCTGCATGCTTGATAGCACAACGCCTATACACATAAAGCCGCATTCACACTGCGCGTAGTACTGCACTAATTATGCAAATCACGTGATTCGTGAATATCAGTTCTTGCTGCTAACAACACACTGAATGTGTAAAAAACAAGAGTACCGCTGAAAAGAAACGTGGATGTCCAAGTTTATACTCAAGTCGGTGATATTACTTTAGTTCGTTCGTCCCCTATCACTTCATTAAGCCAGAATCGTGTTTTGGGTGTTTCTGCCTTGTTTCCTTTTCGTTTTGGTCTCGCTCTTGCGAATGAATTACCAGCAAGCAACATCCGTAGTCGTCTTCGTTAGCCGCTTTTGTTAATTCTCTTTATTTAATCTGCATACACATTCATAAAAAATACTGCCCGCAGTAGCCTACTGCGTCGGACTGCGCGTAGTGCGAATGGTGTTTAGCAGTATTTAGAACAATGCGAAACTGCGGGGGATTTCTTTGACAACCCTGGCACGACTGTAGCGCAGCCAACACAGCGCCAACTGCCGCTAGTTTGCTGTTGCCCAAACCGTAACAAGTACCAAAGTGTCGCTTTATCTGCTCTGCTCGCAATGTTATCAACAGACTCTTCATCAGAGAAGCGCTCGGTCCGAGCAGGCCCGTCGATAGGGTGGGGTAGAGGGTTAGCTATCCCGGACCCGCGACGTTTGGGGGCCCCACCGTCGGCCAGAAATATAAAGTACGCCAAAATGTATCATTTTGAAAAGAAAAATTCAAAAATTTTCTTTCGTGGAAATGTTTGGGGGCCCCGCAAAAATGTTTCTCCGGGCCCCGCTGTGGCTCTCGACGGGCCTGAGTCCGAGTCACTGACTCCAGCCAGCAACGAGAGATGCCGAATAATATAAACACGGCATTGCACTGGTGAGGCGAATTATAGCTCGAAATGCAAACCAGCTTGCATACAGACGACGAAGTTTCCCTACCCCGACTAACTAAGATCATCCAGACAAAGTCCTGTCATCGCCTAGCCAACAACGCCCTCGTCGTTGGTGTCCCATTCACAAAAAGTCAGCCTCATGGCTCAGTCAACATCGGCCTACAAGCACGTGACAGTATTATAACCGACCGGACGCGCAGAGATAAAAAAAGTAACTTCCTTCCTTCGTCGCAGATAATCAATAAATCAGTCTTCACACACGGTTATATAGCGCCACGTTTCTTTTTACGCGGTAACTATTCGTCCGGCAGCCGTACAAATAGCCGGTAAACTATTTTTCCAGTCAAAACGAAAACGATCGTTTTCGATCTGCCATTTCATAGCTTCAATTGCGATTCATTTCCAATCGCCAGGCGTCGGGACCAACGACGGTCGACGTAATTAGCGTTAATATTATGGTGTCGAGCTTAGGGTTAGGGTTAGAGTTAGGATTAGCATATACTTCAAAAATTTAGGTGACAATAATGCGCACCCAAACTAAGGGAGTAATATTGATAAATTTGATAAATTTGAGGTTGCTGCAGGCAAGCAGTAAACTTGCCGACTGGCGATCCGTGATTCCCTAGTTCTTAGGGTTGATGTGCCAGTTGGCCGGCAGCCATCGTGTCTTTGCGGCGGTACGACAAAATTCGGCAAAATTTGACAACTAAAAGTACTGGTCGAAGCAGTCGTTATTATAGCTTCTCAGCAGTCAACTAACAGCAAATAGCGACGTGTCGAAGTGGTTAACAGGCTGCGAGCGACCAACGTAGTTGCTCTACGCTGGCTCGTTTACTAATTGGATGGGTGACTGTATGCTGAGTAGGTAACCATCTCAGTACGTAACCAACCACCCGGAGTCAACTCAGCCTTCCATCCCTCCGGAGTAGGTAAATCGAGTACCGACCTGTCTGGCTGTATAAAGCAAGGCACGTTCAACTGTGTCAGGTGGCTGTGTGATCCCATATGGCAGGTGACGCTCTGTACGCTGTTACTGCTTGGTTTCGCAATATAGAGCTACTCGCACCCTTTAACCCTTTTAACCGTTTAGAGAGCTGATCATGTATACGGTAGCAGCTTACCGTGTCGGCAGAGGTGACGCGGCGCAGTAGGTCGTGAAGTCTGGTGGCTCGGCACCAGGACTCGCCTTTGAGACCAGACACCGCGGCAGAGACGCATGCACCGGCCACCAGAGACGGAGGGCACGCCACGAACTTGAAATCTGCGACAACACATCGCGCATCGTGCAAGCACAAACTCTACCATTGCGATTTGTTGTGGACTTAGGCCCAACACTCAGCGTGATCGGAATCGGAAAAGAGGGCTTTAACGCCAACACCCAAAATCTGGGTCATCGATATCAAAATCTCAAAAACCCGACGCGGTAATCTGGATCGCGATGGGGCTTCGCGTGGCCCATGGCGAGGCCTACACTGCGGTGAAAACTGCCCATTACCGCGCGAAAATAACCGCAATATTGGCAGTAACGTAATTTTCGTTTTTTGGCGCTGAGTGAGGTTTGGACTTCAGTCAGTTTGATCAGTACAAACTGTATTTGAGACGTAACCAGTTAGTACTGCTATCTGAAGCCAAATCTATGCTAAAAACTTCATGCGTGAGTGAATAATTTCTTAACGGCACATCAGAACAAAATAGATGTGATTTGTTTGTAGGCCTACACTTTACATGTCATGTAAAAATTATGTTGTCCTCCTATTCTGAGCACTCGTACTTCGTACGTACTACTAAAGCTGCTTTCTGGAAGGATCGAGAACGTGTAAAAAAATTGATAGAATTGTATCAATCACACATTTGTCTCTGGGGTATGAAAATCGCAGACTACAAAAAATATTGCAATAAAGAAGATGGCTAAGGAAGAAATAAAAACGCACTTTGGACTTTTAGGTGACTTATGCGTCATTGCGTAACATACAATATATGACAAATGTAAAATAATTATTAAAACTTCTTTGCTGACAACGGCTGTATCCCGGCCAGGTTGCACGGCCGGGTACCCGGGTCGTGTGTCCTACCCGGATGTCCGAGCCTCCCTGCCCGGCCGGGCACCCAGCTCGTGTGTCGCTGGCTTTACCTGCTGCATAAAATAATTTATCAAACAACACCATTTCTTTCGGCAAATAATCAAACGTCCTATACTGGTTTTTGAAGTACTCTAGTAGATGCATGCGCTATCGTATGACCATAACGTCAGGGTGCAACAGCGCACGTGCAAACCAAGCTGGGTATCTCCCTCCAATTAGCATCATCATTCATGCATCAGACACACAGGGTACTCTCCTTCGTGTCACGCTGAAACACTGCCGCTACCTGCAGCCGCCGGTCGCCTGTTAGTTAGCTTAGTGTCACACAACAACATGGTGCTGAAACGACAGGTGTACGGCCGCGAAACCGATCAAACGCTTCATTGATTAGACGGAGCGCCCTCGAGCTGCAACTGAGAACGCTTCAAGGGACGGAAGTCGGCGGACCGTTGCTAGCCCGGGCGTCACTCAGCATGTCATCCGTCAGTCAGCTGAAACACGGAACACCCCAGAGATAGCGGCCTGGCTGAGACTGCAGGGAGACAGAGAGAGTGACGCAACAAGCACGGGAACACAAAGAAAGTGCAAGTCTCCTCTCGTCTGTCAACACATACACATCCATGCGGAACGACGACGGATGGACACGGAAAGACTTAAGAAGTTAAGATGTGAGATCAAAGAGAACAAGACGCGGTCGAGTTGCGTCGCTACGTTTCCTGTAGACATAATAAACACGGCGTCTAATCAGCTAATCGCCTCACCACATCAATGTCTCCTCACGTGGGTGGCCGCGGAACCAAGCAGACCGGATGAGTCAATTGACACCAGTGTGCTCGGTCTCGATCTCTGTAGTCCAATTGACCTAGTTCTTATCTTACCACTAACGAAGACATGTCTGTACTCTTCAGCCGTCAACTACTCGCAATGTGGTTGGGACAATTCAGAAAAAAAACTGAAGTATGACGTAAGCCAGTCTCATCCATCGTTTCCAGTCGGCTCAAAATGCTGATGTATCATTCACTGAGTGCCACAGTACCACCGGGTTATGTCTTATCTCACCCGTGTTGCTGCCGCATCCAGTCAACAAAAGCACAGGTCAGCCTCCACCAACCGTCTGACAGTACCGACTGTCCGCCTTACCACAGTCGGCAAATTACGGACATTTCCGGTGCAAGATTTCAACCTGTGTCCTGTGGAACGAATTGCGTTTCGTCAGGCATCACCTTTACACCGTCATTGCCTGTCTTCATGCAGCGTCTGAAGACTTTATTTCATCCGTCTTGTCATACACGGATCTACTTGTTTTACAGCTTACTTATGTGGTCCTAGAATACTTATTTTTCAGTCCAAGTTCAAAACCTCTAGTACCTGACACCATACAGAGACGATGATGACGATGATGAGCGTCGGTATATTACCAATGATGAGGCTCGCTACCGTGCTGGGCAGTCATTACTGCCAAACACTGTCCAGAGTCGCCGTCTGTTCTTCTTTAGTCATCTCATCCAAGTAGATCCATGCCTGGACAACTACCGAGCTCTGTAGGCTTGCACTTCCCACACTCCTGCAGATTAAAGACGAAGGCCTGGCCGTCCCAGATAGTCGTGGCTTAGAACTGTGGAGGCTGACTTGCGCCCACTCAATCTTGGCTTGGCGACGCGCGCAAGACAGGGCGGCATGGTGGCGACTCGTAACAACCGCAACGTCGACGACAAGCTCCTAAATAAAAAGTATGGTATATACCTGCAGTGCAGAGCGCGATGAAGGTCTGCGCGTGTCGTCGCACAGTGTCGACGTCCTCGGCAGACATGAGCGGAAGTCTGTGTACAATCTGCTCCAGGAAGTCGTGCGGCGTCACACTCGATATGTCCCACTTCAGCGCCTGTAGCACCACCAGCTCCCAGTCCTAGCACACACAGCGTATGCCATACTCTTCACCAATGCTGAACATAAACGTTTTTGAGAGTCCTCTATGATTTTTCCAATAAATGAGCATGCAGCGATATTTCGACTATCCAAAACTGAAAATCATCGCAAAACCGTAAAAGATTTAAATGCGAAAATGCGCCACAATGTTCAAATACTGCAGCTGGTTTCCTGAGAGAATGAGAAGTTTGTTGTGCAGTCAGAAGCGTATCCAACTCTACTCGCAAAGTTTTCTCCTACCATGCTCCCTCAGACGTGTACTTGCATGGAGCCTGGACGGGTGAATAACATCAGTACCCAAACCATGTGCCACTCCTGGCACCATCAATGCCTCGTTCTGGAAATTTTATTCACTTGCCATGTCCAGATTAGCACTGCTCTGTATGGAAAATATTTCTGGCTAGACTGTCAAAACAGAGCAAAACCCGCAACGACATAATGCATACCCCCTCTAACTCTTCCATAACGCTATATTCTTAGCAACTAAATTGTGAGTTTTAGGCAATACCAGGCGCGCTTACCAAGACCATGACTTCTCATAGGCAACGTCATGAGAATGCACGACCATGAAAATTTGGTGACAAATGAAAAGATAGAGGGCAGGAGAGTAAGGGGGCGTCAGAGACTGAAGTATCTGAATAGTTTGTGTTCATCGTGGATAGAAGAGATAACTTGAGCCCAACACAGCTCGCGTCACAGAGCTTCAGAGTACAGAGTGTTCTGGCATTGCATGGTCGCCAACGTCGTCAACGAAGGCACATCACCTTAACATAACACGACACGACATGAGAGTGCATAATGATACCAGAAGCTCTGAAATGTTGATGGAACAGTCGGTGTAGACAACGAGGCAGTGCGCGCTAAGGGGCGTTGTGTCTTTGAACTTGGACGCTATGAACATGCAGACGGCGGCCAGCAGCTGGAGCTGTGAGCGGCGCACAGTCAGCACGGACAGGACGCGGTCGAGATAGTTGACTGACAGCGGGAACACTTCGTCTTCACACTGCTGCTCCGCGCACACCTGTACCAGCAACAAACACCAACACGATCATTCACTGGCCGCCTCCCAGAGTTTAATGAAGCTCAATCCGACATGTAGGCTAAAGGCAATGTGAAACGTGCCTAATATGTACCAAGTAGCCAAAGTAAAGCGAAAATTTATATCGGGACACAAGCGGATTTAGGAGGGGCAAAGGGGCCATGATCCCCAAGATGCCGAAGTCGCCCTTTTTTCCTTGCATATGCAATGCGTTATAAATTTCTGCAGTATAAAAACTAATAAAATTTATACTCAGTATATGCATTTTTAAGGGGTTTTCAAGCCCCAAAAAGCGTTTGCTTCCGGGGCTGCGCCCCAGCGACCGGCACATACCCAAAAAGTTCACCTTTGTTCTCGGCTTTCGGCCTCAATTTTTGGCCCCTGGGGGCTAGTTCGCCTCTTGTGACTCCAATTTCTGGCTACGCCTACGTAAGACTAAGCAACAATAAACAATAAATAACGCCAGAGGCGTCTACACCATGCAAATGCCCCAAGAAAAAAAATAGAGAGGAGGTTTTTTGGGAAATTAAGGGGGAAATTGAATATTATTATTGTTCTGCATTTCTGATATATTTACGATATCTTGCAAGCAAAAGTGTTCTGTGATGCTCAGAAAGCACCAAATTCGTTTTTCGCCGGGGCTCTGCCCCAGACCCCAATGGGGAGCTTTCCCCCAGACCTCTAGTCAACTATGGAGGGGGATACACTCTCCTCATTCCCCACCCCGTCGACGCCTGCGGCGCCTCATCTTGAGTTAGGGGGGAACTTGCTTCAAGGACTTAGAGGGATAGACACCCCTGAGTAACGATCTTTATCGAATGCAAGTCAATCTCCATGGCAGTCCTTGTATTCCTGGTGTATTTCTATACTGTTTTGGTCATAGAAAAAAAACGAAATTTAGCACCAAGAGTGCACGACAATACGCCATTTTGACCCCAAAATCCTTAAAAAAAATTTCTGGGCTTTCCCCAGACCCTGTCCCCTGAAGGGAGGAGGACATTCCCTTCCTACACCCCACCCCTCTTGGCGTCTTCGGCGCCTCGACTTGGCTCGAGCCTTCGGCGCTCGACATTGGCCCCCCAACTTCATCATCATCATCATCATCATTTTATTTCGTTCATAGACACATAGCATGACATTTTAAAGGTCACAAGTAATGAACTGGAACGACAAGGTTGAAACAACACTGACAGCTGCCCATAAGCCTAAATAATACAAAACACATGCAAAATAAACGAGCAGTTTAAAAAC
>Ga0056128_1002175_pt1 | contig 22946 bp, 15 predicted proteins | sample WorMetLIZISLAND2_FD_71113 | JGI IMG/M metagenome (GOLD analysis project Ga0056128, IMG submission 71113) | Marine gutless worms symbiont microbial communities from Max Planck institute for Marine Microbiology, Germany - Olavius geniculatus... ... | reverse complement strand
GGGGTAAAGAGGGGGGAGAATTTCCCCGGCATCAAAGTCACGTGGCCCGAACTCAAATGCATTGGCATACGCCAAACGCGCTTTGCCGATTTAGGATAGGTCAACATTAACGCTTATAACTTGGTTCATGGTGGACGAAATTTCACAAAAATTTTTTTTGTTAAATGCTGAAAGGATCGCTCTTGTCAACGCCGTTTAGATTGTGTCATTATCTTCATCAGTTCCAGAGATATTCGCGCTCAAACTCGAAAGTTGTCGTAAATCTCACCGATTTTTAAACGTTTTTTGCCCTCCCAAATTTTAAGGGGGAGTGGTGCCCCCAAAATTTGTACCTGCGTTAACACCCCAACATAGAGACACGTCAAGTGCCAAAGTTTCGTCGGGCTACACCCCCTAACTCCGAAGTTATAGGCGCTAATTTATTACATTTTAAGCCAATTTTTGACCCCCTTTGAAAAAAGTTGTAAGGGGGGCCCCCGTCCCCGGTGGGGGGTGCGCTAGTAAGACTTGGTCATTCTCTAGTGCGTGTAAAAATTTGGGGGCGCAGCACCCCTTAGTGGCCGAAATATGTTCTTCCGAAAAATGTGCTTTAGGTGGGCATGATTCACCATCGAGATCTCCAAGGTCACTGGACCAAACTTCACTGGACTTGTTTCGCCTAACGCAGGAGGAATCGCAATAGACGGAATTAAAATCCGATTTTGAATATCTTCATCCGTTTCGGAGATATTCGCCGCCGAACTTCGAAGTCGTCCGAAATCAGGCCAAATTTTGCATGTTTTTCGCCCCCGAAATTTTTTTGGGGTGTGCCCCAAAAATTTTGGATCGGCATTATAAAATAGGGCTTATTACTGACCATCGTGCAAAATTTCACGCCGGTCGGCCCACGCATCTCGAAGATTTCGCGAGTGGAGAAAAAAATAAATAAAAAAAACATCAGGGGTAAAACTTAAGTCCGCTCCGCAAGCTATCGCTTATGGGCGGACTAATAATTTTATTTCGCATTTAAACACGAAATTAATAAAATTACTGATAATATGCGTAAGGCAAGTGGGTGTGGCACATGACTGACTGCCAAACATTAAATGCCCAAAGAAATTAAATGCAAACATTCGTCTGACATGTATTAATACTACAACATGCCACAAGTTGTAGAAAAATTAATGACACCTTTTCTAGTATGTATTACAGAACAGCGCAATATACTGTTATTTCGGCGTTTTTTGTCAACTAAAATTACCATAGAAACAAACGATTGACCGTAGATACGCATCAACGGAAATAAATAATATGACTATGTCGACTAGAGCTGGGTCAGTGTCGGTTGCTTCGAGCGTCTTAGCCATACGGCCTGGGCGTCTGTCCGTCTGTCTGTCCAACCGTCCGTCACACTGCTGTATCGTATCAAAACGGTGCCAGCTAGGATCACGAAATCTTTGATGTGGGCTGCCCCAAAAACTTTTTTCGTGACGAAATTTAATGGCGTACGCCAGAAGTGCTGTCAAATGGTTCAGACAACTGCCCATTTGTTCGAACACGTGACTTTGTACCCCGGTGCAGGTCCTCCAGCAGCTGGACCATGAACGGAGGGGTTCCACTAGCGCGTAGGACTTTCCACAGTGCTAAGCGGTCTACTGAATCAAAGGCAGCTTTAAAGTCTAAGGTTGTAAGACAGCTGCACTATAGCTCGTCACGTGAGCTTTGCTCAAATTACTTGTTTAAGTCAATATCGTTAAGTAATTAATTGCGATATCGATATTAGTATCGATGATTTTTAATTATTTGCAACTAGACATATTAAAATTGTAATTTCTATTTAAATTAATGATTGACGCATCCCTAGACTACCGATCGAAGAAGTAGGCCATGTTGTTTGTTTACAATGAAAATGATAGGCGTGATTGTTTTAACGGGAATAAAGTAACAAGTTGTACTTATTTGCGTGTCATGCCGGAGTGGGATATGGCGTTTACCAGCGTGAAACCACCTTGGGTATAATGAACCGAAATAGTAAGTTGTAGTTTTAAAAATTAACGAACGTTTACGTAGCATCGCGTGGCCGCGTGACGTTTTGTCGTAAACAGTGTATGTGACTCATTTGGGTAAACCTGTAGTTTTGACTCTTAAACTCACTGACACCGTAAGTAAATTCGGTAAAAGGTTATCAACCTGTCCTCAAATTTTAATGATTCAAAAAGCGTTGTTGCAAACCTCTATGTCTTATGACTTTATATAAAGTAAAATTGTTGGGTTTTTGCTTAGTTTTCTGTTTACAAACGATTTTCTTACCCTTATATACATTTCAATCTGGGTAAAAATTTATATTAGCTCTGCCACCCCAGATTGCTTCAGAAGTGACTGAAATAGGTAGAGTTAGTGTTGTTATGCATGTTTCAGACTAATTTAATTATGGGAAACTGCAAGTGATTGACTATTGAGACCCGAGAGCACAGTTCAGTTTTTGGGTGAATTCCGTCATTTTAAAGAGGGTATTTTGATGAGGCTTATAAACTAAACTATGCGTGCGAGACAGGCAAAGCTGGCAAAGGCTATACAGCTACTAGTACATACGGTTATTGATGCATCAGTAGGCATTAGTGGCTGACATGCTAGTTGCATGTCCATGTGCTTCAACTCTTGCTGCATAAATTACGTTATGTAATTTCATTATATTTCATTCCATGTATTATTTACATACTGTTGTTGTTGTCCAGGTGATTGTGCATCAGTTGAAGTGAGCAGTGATGGTTCCACAGTCATGTATGTCAACCCTGGCAGGGAAGATGAAATGGCAAGTGTGGTTAATTTTTTTACATGTATCTTTTGCTTTCACTTATATAGTGTTTACACGATCCAGCAAACTCCCAGATCCATTATAACATATGGCACCAAACGTCCAGCAAACGTCCAGCATTAGCACTTGTATTTTGAACACAGTTTGCTGGACGTTTGCTAGATCGTGTAAACACCCCATTACTAGCCTAGTAAAATCTCTACATGTTGGTGTATTCTTGTGCTGGTTTTTTTTGTAATTTTGGTGCAATATATTGTAAAAATGAAGGTGTTTTGAGTGATGCCTTGTGAGTGTTAGTTGTGGGGCATCATGCGTTGCCTGACAGTAGCATGACACATAATGTGTGGAAAATGGACCTAATACTGCAATGTCTCAGAGACAGTTTGTGTGGTGCATGAAATTTGGCTTCAGCACTCCCCAGTGTAGGCTTAAGTTACCGACCGTCAGTGGCCAGGAAATATAAGTATTGGGTGCTAGGACGAGTGGGTGCCAGCATTTGGTTGCTCACCAGTTGGTGTCTGATCCTCTGCCGACATCTCGAGATGTGGATCTTCAGAACATTCTATCCAAACGTTATGATCTTAATCTGCATATTTTTCCAGTTTATTTATTTAACCAATTTTTTTTCTCAGTCACTGCTATCAATCTTTAAGTAGTTGTGCTTGTCTGCTACTAAGAGTTGCAGCTTTGTTTTTGACTAGTGGATAATGTGTTGGCCATTGTTCTGTAGAAGCTTGTGGGTTACAGCAGGGAGAGGGTCCGTGTGGTTTTGTGCTGGGTTGGTACTGTACTGAGTGTTGGTATACTTCGACTGGTCTTCTTCTGGCGCCCCGACTGGATGCTCAAATGCACCTGTGTCACAGCAGCACTTGATACGGCTGAATACATTCTGCTTGAGGTTGGGATAATATGTTTTAAATTCGTAATATTTGTTTGTTTAAAATCAACTTTGTCTTACAAATAAAACTAGAAATTTGGGGGCAGCCGAGCATGAAGGCTGCCCTGTGCCCTATGCCCTACTGTGGTGATGACTCAGGGGTTTGAAATTTTGTGTCTAGCGACATCACATGATGAATGCATTTGCATTAGCTTACACTGTATGGGCAGTATTGTTTTTGGGTGGGTTAAAATGCAAGACTGCATGTTTTTTGTTAGGTGACCTTTTTGACCAAGGTCACCAAATTTTGTACTTGAGTGTGAGAATGATCATAGTTCCATTTTCACTTGTTGATGTGATGCTCTGTTCCAGAGATATTCGCGATAGAAGTCTAAAGTTGTCCTTGATCATATCAAAAAGTTGATTTAGAGTGAACATCGACAAGTTTTTCGTTAGTTGACCCAAGTTTACCAATTATTTCTTTGTCCAGCATTGGATGAGTTGCAGTTGATCGCCTGGTTTTCCAATTTTTGATATCTCAACAAGTTTCTGAGATATTTGCAATCAAAACCTGAAGTTGTCTGAAACTGGCACGTTTTTCCTCAAATTTTTCTTTGGAGTCCCAAAGTTTTGAGACCTAACTTCTAAAGCTACATCTGTTTCTGATTATTTGGCTGAGTTTTATGGCAATAGTTGAGGCAGCTCAAGAGATTCTTCGCTCAGATTAAGACAGCAAAAATTGCCTTTAATTTTTTTGGGAGGTAAGACCTAAATTTTGGCAGTTACATTGTCTAATTGTGTCTAATTGCACACATTTTCAATCAATAGAAGTCATCACTTATTAGATTGTGCCAGTGGTGCATGTTCCTAGAAGGCACAGTGTTGTATTGCATGGATTTCTGATAAATATTGCTATATACATTATTGTGTGATTTCCAATGTCAGATAGTATCACATATTCTGCTTGCAGGATCAGTACAGTCAGAAGTTTGTGGAAACGGTTAGACAACAGCAGCCCACTGATTGCAGCAGGTAGGTCTAACAACGTCCTCCTGTCTATGACATTTAAGTTCAGTTGCATTGTACGGAGCACGAACCATGCAATGCAAACAAACTGGCAATTTAGTTCGGTGGTGGTCAGCTGAATGGCAGTGAGCTGGCCTGCTGGGGCACTACGGCAACCACCCGCGTTCCCAGGTGGCAGATAGGGGAACGCCCTCAAGAAGTGGCACAAGAGGGTAGCACCGGATAAAAAAGGTGTTGTGGACCAACAGTGCCTAGGAGAAGGAAAACTCTGATTTCAAACCGGGGCAGACAGAGCTCGCTTAGCCTTTTCAGGCAAATCTGTCTAGGAGAAGGAAAACTCTGATTCCAAACCTGGCAGGCGGCTGTCATTAGGGCTATACCTGGTACCAACAGGGGTGAGGTCACCCGTCTACCCTGCATATGCGTGGCGAGCGACCAGGGGAATCTTGTTATTGCCTAGGAGACTGGACGTCTCCATCATCTCCTCACAAGGAGATTGATGTCTACGTTCAGCGCTACGCACTCTTAGTGGAGCTTGCCAGAAATGATGATGATGATGAGTACAGTTGGTTTGTTCATGCCTTGTAGACCTGTTGACATCTCACTACAAGCAGAAATCATTTCGAACAAGGCAGCAAGAGCTACCGAAATTTTGAGGGCTTGGCTGATAATTTGAGAAATTTTTTTTATCTATTAAGGTTATTACTGTTCACCGAAGCGACAGCAGTATTGTTTGTAGCATCATCGCTAAATTTTTTTTAGACTGCCAACATGATAACAAAGATACCACTGCACCTAGCTTGATGAAATGTGCCATGCCAACCTCTCGTAGCCTACTTAATTTTATGGTTATGGGTCAAAGTTTAAGGTGGCATAGGTTTTTATTAGGGCTGCGGAAGTTAACGATTAATTTAGTCCATGATTAAGGAATTTTAACAGTTAAAAAATTTTTTTACGATTAGTTGCAAATATTGTTTTGTTTAATTACTTGACATAACAGGAAGTAGATTTCGGGCATGAAGTAAACAATAATGGCTGACAGCAATTTTAAAAAATACTGAGCTAGTTAAATATAAGGCCATTTATGGTCGTGTGTCTGATTATTTTGGATTTAAATTGTGTGATTCTGCTGAAAAAGTTTTTTTGTGTGATTTGCCACAAATCATTTGCTTATCATGGTTTGAACACCTTATGAAATTTGTAAAAAAATTAACTAAAATTAATCGTTAATTTTTAAAAAGTTAACTATTACAAAATTTTTAATTGTTACCAGCACTAGTTTTTGTGCATGATACTGATTACTGGGGCTACTTGCTGGCAGTACTTAGCCTTGAGCAAGGCTTGACAGTCTAATTAGTCAGCGTATGAGCGAGTGATGCTGTAGTGTTGTGTGATGTTATCTGTATTGCAGTGTCGAAGAGTCATTAGTATCAGGTGATTCTCAGCAGTCTCAACTGATCCTATCTTTGCGCCATGCTAAGCAGGTCAGTTATCGCATCTTTTTACACGCAAAAGCAGCTACTGTTTTCAGCGTGTCTTAGCCATCACAATTCTGTCTGTCTGTCTGTCTGTCTGTCCATCACACGGGTGGATCAGTCAAAAGTGGCGCAAGCTAGAATCACCAAATCTTCACTGTCGGCTGCCTGTAAGACTCTAGTTTTAGGAACCATAAAGCTTTTCCATAAATTCGAAGGGGTCATCCCGAACGAGGGCGCTAAATGAGAGGGGGTGGGCAAAATTTGTGATTTTTGGCCAATAAGTCGCTGTATCTCAGTAACGTGCCTGATAGGGCCTAGGTTACTATTAATCACTAATAGGAAGTCGTACACTGGCTCTCGATTGGCGCTAAATTTAATGACCTTGAATGACCTTGAACACTAAAATATGGGTTTATGGATTTTTTGGCGATTTCGGGCTGCGACACAAGTCTATAGCATTCACAAGGTGGTGCCACGCTACTGTCGTTATACGATCCAGATAGAGAATTTGGTATTTGTATTATATTAACTTAGCGTGAACACCTCAGTTTTCAGCTAAACTACTGAACCGGAACTGCTATAGGCTTTCGCACGTCTCATGAGCATTAGCTCAAATTTCTTGTTCTATCTGATTTGATTCCAAGTTCATCATTGTCTATTTTTGCAGTCTTCTCTTTGTCCAGGATTTAATAAAAACCCAGGTTTCAAGTAAACAAGAAAGTAAATTTATATAGCATGCAATGTTGATGCAAAACCTGGTGAATCTGATGTTTTTGTTCAATGTAACCTACAGGTTGTGATCTGTGTTATTATATTTTGGGGGGTGGGTTTTTATGTGTTTTCTTAGTTGGTTTAACTGTGGGATTTTTTTATCTTTACACAAATACAGGATTATAATTTATAATTTTGACTGTTTGCAGTAGTTTCAGAATTCTGTCAGTTCTTTAGTATCAGAAATTTATAGATAGTGGAGAAGAAAATAGTTTAAGGTGTAATTTGCAGAAACTGTTGTGCATAATCCTTACCGGTAGTTAGGTGTTCTGGATAATATGCAGATTTTTCTTTATAATTCCACCTTCACTTATGTATGTATATTGTATAAGTGTGCTTTGTGTGAATAATGATTGATTCATGAATATTACTTTCCTTTTTGTTTGCACGAATACTGGATTAAGAAAACTATGGTTGCATTATGCAGTATTTTATTCACGAGCTAGACTACATAGAAGGATTATACAATAATTATAATTCTATATTTAGTAATTATGTAATTGCAACATTTGTAAATTATGTTAATAAAATTGTCTAGAAGCCACTAGACAGTGCAGATGGGGAAATCAGTGCGGCACCATTGATAAATGTATGTTGGAACTATTTGCTCGGATATGCACATTATGCAGTCTGTCGGTTTTTCTGTTTATCGCTGGTGGTGGTGCTTATAGTTGCTTTATACATTTTACGCACATTGCTTAGTGTATATGCGTAGACTGCACAGTAGGTCACTTTCAGTTATTCAGTTATTTACCAAAACTATTCATAGTGTTGTTTGAAACCAAAACTCGTTATAACGAAATCAAAACCGGTCTGAAACTGTATTTATTGTCAGTTTGTCAGATTTGCTGCCAAAACCGAAACTGAAATTTGGTCAACCTGTAGGAATGCAGTAAAGCTTATTTGTTGATGCCGTCATTGACCCCCATACGACTTCTTCTTCTAGCATAACATGTTCACGCACTTGGCACCTAGTGTGAAATTGCAGTATTTCTAAGTGCTGTAATGCTGCTTCTAGTCTTTATTGTCATTATTAATATGCTAAGCTGGTGTGCAGTATTTGGTCATGGTGATGGTCAGGGACTGTTTGCGGCTTGTCTGCTTCCTACATTCTGCTTGTTCTTGTAACTTTGTCTGTGAACCAAAACCTGATTAGAATTCATGGCACCACAGTTGTTTGGATTAATAGCCAGAACTGACACAAGCCTGACTGAGAAAAATTAGTGCTGCAAAATGAGTAAAAAAATTTTGATCGTGATTAATCATGCAGACAGAAATAACCAAGGAAGAATGCAACAGAAACAAGTTAACGTCCAGTATCCGCACGTACTTTATTGTGCTTTTGTGCTAGTTCACTAATTTCAATAAGTTGAAGAAGTAAGCTCAAAATTTTTGCTTCTTGCATACACAGAATGAAGAAGTGCCAAGTAAGAGAATGAGTGCATAATATGATTCAGTTTTTGATTGCTGTCAAGTTATTTTAATCACAGTCAATATTTTTCATGTTAATTGCACATTAACTGCGATTAATCTGCAGCACTAATAAAAATCTACTGATGATTTTATATGTCCAGGTGCAGATTGCGTTTTGAGATTGCACAAAATGTTGCGTGTGCATACTCACCATTTTTAGATGCCTCGCTTAGGTTTTGTTAATGCTGGTGACTGGTTTTTGATGCCATGTATTTGTACCGTTACTGGACTGTTCGTAGCTTACCATTATTTTTATCACCTGTGGCATGAAATCACCCAAAATTGAACTGTTGTTATTTGTGGGAACAAATAAATATATACTGCAGTTCCAACATTACTTTAGTTTATCACTTAGCAAGCTAATATATCTGATATTATGCCAAAGTGGTTACGTGGTAAAACTCAGAAGCAAAAACCTATATCTGTTTTTTTTATAAAAGCTTTTATATAAGTAAATTTACTTATCTTTAGACTCTGGAACTGCAGCTGTTGTTGAATTCTGAAAGACCAATGAATAGTCGATGAACAAGTCATTATTTTGCGTCCTTATCTGTGACAAGTTTGTTTCTTAGCTGAACATATTTTTTTGCCAGTTGTTGTTGTTGTTTTTTGGCGCTTGATCATGAGATCATATGCAACCGGCCTCGGAAAGGCCAGCATCCTTCAAGTAGCTTAGCACCAAGTGCTGTGGGTTTTTCAGAAAGAAAAGTGGTGCTAGTTTTATCAGATGCTACACTGATTGTTGTTTTCTTGTTTTGTTTTTGTTTTCCACCTGTTTTGAACTGAAGCTGATGCCTATCAATAAAAGCAGTTACACAGATATTCATACTGCCACATGCAGGTTGGGCATTTTGGTCGTCGTTATTTTATCAACAAAATGGTGAAATTCGTGTGGAACAACCACTGTTGCCAGTTTGAAAAACTCAGGTCAGGCATTAATGATTCATCTTCTTATTAACAGAGTAGTTATTTTTACTATCAAGCCTAATAAAAATGCTTCATTTTTTCAGTGGCCAAGTATTAATACAAAATAGTACAAAATACTTGAACGAACAACTGAAAATGTGTTGCTGATTTGGAAAAATATTTAATAATGATAATATCTTAATCATGGCTGTCACACATTATCATCGTAATTTATATTAAATTTTTCCAGGCTTTTGTTGTTGAAAGAATAACACAATTTTTTTTAATAATAATATTTTTTTATACCCCCGGTAGTAAAGATCCCGGGGATAGTTTTGAGTTTTAAAAAATGAGCATAGTACTGATAACGCCAGCTTCTGGATGTGATCAGATTTTGATGTTGATCTGGATTCTTTTGTTATTTTCCAATTTACTTATGTCAACTTAGCCTTCTATTCTTCACAAGATGGGAAATGAGTAGCAGCTTATGGGCTATGACGTGAAGGCCTAGTGTGGGCTGTGTGGCTATTGGGGTGGTGGTATGTCTGTTGGCTGCTCCACAGCAGTTTCATTTGTTTGATGGCACAGGCAATAGATGGCTGCATAATCTGCTGTGGTATCTTTGGTTCATGCCAATCAGCTGCCACTTCTGAGATTGGCCACTAATCTCTCATGTAAGCAGTGCTGTAGCAATTATCAGACTACCTTTACTTTGCATGCTTAAATGTTATAATAATAGGAATAAACGAATTTGTATAGTGCCAGTATTTTGATTTAGAGGTGCTGTTGATGTTTACTTGCAGTGGTCTGGATGAAGGACTGCCCTGCTCGTATTTCCATGAGACGAATGGTTTGACTGAATCTCAGAGAATTGAGAGGTCCGTTTTTTGTTTATGCATAAAGCTTTTTGGTTGTGTGTCAGAAATGCTGATTGTGGAATTATTTTGTATAAAAGGTTTAAGGTTATGCTTTACTTGTTCCATACAAGAAACCGTTAACCGAATGCATCAGGATTAATGCAGTTTCAATTGTGATTAATTAATAAGTAGCAAGGTTTAAAAATTAAAAAAAAAAACAAGTTTAAAAAAGGCGTAGCTCAATGGTGGGTTTTGTTGATCTTAGGTAAAAACTGGGTTACTTTATAAGGTCCAACTTTGCAGTTTTTCATGAGTTTTAGGTTATGGTACTAGAATAAGCACTAGTTAGTGTTGCACGTTATAAAACTTGAACTTGACATTTGTTATCTAGGCGTGATCTCTATGGTATCAACTCGGTGGCGGTTCACGTTACTCCTGTCATCAAACTTCTCTTTACTCAGGTAAGTCTGAATCTGTCACTGATAGTACTTGGTTAATTACCTCCGCCAAGGAGGTTATGTTTTTGCCAGACTGTTTGTTTGTTTGTCTGTCAGTCTCTGTGTCAGCAAGATAACTCAAAAAGTTATGGACGGATCTTTCTGAAATTTTCTGGGAATGTCGGGAATGGCAAAAACTACCAGTGATTCAATTTTGGGGGTGATCCGGAAGGAATCCTTCATTCCGGATCACTTTGAAATTTTCGTTAACATTGCTTTCAATGGGGCATAAGGGAAATCGCTGCAAAACCGAATATGGTGTTGCCACCTGGCGAACAACATGGCCTTGGCGGAGGTCTGCGGGCTCTGACTGCTTTCTAGTTAATAGCCTGTGGAGGGATAGCCAGGCCGAGTTGGCCTGAGTGGTTTGGTTAAATCCCACCCATCATAGTAATAATTTGGTTCAGCATTCCTTGCTTTGTCGATGTGCCTGACGATGTCACTAGTAAAGGAAGTGCAACTGACACATTCCTGATTAATTTAGTTGGTTGACTTGCTGGTGTTACGATTGTTAAATTTCTCGTACAGTAATGCTTGTAAGTGCCTGTATCATGTGATGCATGTTTGTGACATAATGCTTTAAAAATAGGCCTGAAAGCGGACAAAAATGTAAACATTGACCAGTGGTCAATCACACGTCACATCTCACACCAGATTCCGGCTGGGAAAAGAGCAGTGCTCTAATTGGCGCCAGTCTCTGTTTCCAGATTTTTACCTCTGCCAAGGAGGAAATATTTTTGCCAGACTTTGTTTGTTTGTCTGTCTGTCTCTCTGTCTGTTAGCAAGATAACTCAAAATGTTATGGACGGATCTTTCTGAAATTTTGAGGGTATGTCGGGCATGGCACAAACTACCAGTGATTCAATTTTGGGGGGGATCCGAAAGGAATCCTGGATTCTGGATCACTTTGAAATTTTCATTACCATTGCTTTCAGTGGGGCATAAGGGAAATCGCTGCAAAACTGAAGATGGTGCTGCCGCTTAGCGAACAACATTGTCTTGGCAGAGTTGTGCGGGCTCTGACTGCTTTCTAGTTGTACCTGATTTGCAAGACATACATTTTAGAAGTCGGCAACAGTTTTCTACAGATGGTGCTTGGTGCTGGCTTGTGGATTTGCATTAGGATGGGGGCATAATATTGCTGTGTTGGTTTGTAGGCGCTCAATCCTTTCTACATGTTCCAGCTGTTCAGCTGTACGCTGTGGTTCGCTGACGAGTACTACTACTATGCTACATGCATCATTGTCGTGTCTTGTGTCTCGCTTGCTGTCCAAATCTACCAGACTCGCTCAGTTAATAGCACTTCTTGCATTTGTTTTTTCAGTCAGTCTACACTGTTGCAGACAAAAGAACTGTGCCAGTGTTCTTTTATGAATAACGTCATGAATTCATTGCGGTAAACTCCCAAACTACGACTTCTGTATTTCAAAAGGTAACGTAGCAAAAGTTTTCAGGTAAGGTGAGCAAAACTAGTCATTTACATCAAGTTTATTCTTGATGTTGAGTGCCAATAATTATTTAAACTGGCCAGAGTTAATTATGAAATATTAATTATAAAATAACTGTTTTTATTGAGACACAGTTTAGTGATTGATTATACACATTGTGTAAGTCAGCAAGTGAGTAAGAGCTCTTGAGTATTACACTGTGTATACATCATGCATCATTGTTGTGGTCTGCATGTATCTGGCTATGCAGACTCGCTGTGTTAGGCTATTCCGTAATTCTCTTTTTCTTATAGTAAACACTTAATGACCTGTAATGGGGAAGTTACAGAGATTTAGTAGTCGAACCCTCCCCCAGCCGAAACATGTATTTGCATATTGCAATGTGCAGTCGGAAATTGTAACATGGAATTACGAATTGCAGCCAAGCAACCAGTCCTGTGCTGCCACCTAACAAATACAAACAAGGAGTTGTGTGAACTTGCTATAGCGATTCTGCCTTTTGCCAAAGTACTTTAAAAAAGGCAAAGAGAGCCATGCCCCAGCTGGGGCGTAGGCGGGGCGCTTATCTCCCACTTGCGGCCGTTGAGCCCGTAGGTGGATAAACCACTTGAGTCCGTGACGCATGGCCAATGCGACGCCAGACCTACGGTTACCTTCCCAGCCTCAGGGCATCACCACCTTTTGACCGGTACCAAATTATACTGCTTGGTGACAGAGGCGCATGTGTGTGAACAACTTGCCTAAGGTCGTTACCCGGCAGTGTCCTGGTGCATATTCGAACCTGCGCTTCTGAGTGACCTCAGGATTACAAGTCCGGCACGTTACCGTTAGACTACCGAGCCACACAAAGTACTTTGGTACTTGTTTATATATCAGCTTATGCCACGAATGAATCTGAGGTGCATAAATCTTTAGCAGCTGTTGCATGAATATCGTGTACAGATGCAGCGAGCATTGAAGAGTACAATTACACCATCAGAACCAGTTACGGTTCACCAGGCCGACACCAGAGGTAGTAATACGCCATGTCTTGAAAATTGGGGTCACTTTTATTTTTTGAATAACTTTGTGAAACATAAGCCGATTTTGATAATTTTTGGCACGCAATATCACAAAGAAACTTGCACAAATGCAGAATTTGTAGTTTGGCTATTTACAACAATGAATTTATATGTTGTAACGATCGCATCGGCTCAGAAATGATCACAAACAAAGAGGTTGTAAAGAGCTGAGTCAACAAAACTGCAGGACATAGTAACAGAATGTAGGTTTCGATTGGTAGGTCACATTTCTTCATCTTTCCAGCCACCGACACTCCAGCTTAACAGTGTAGTTGTCAATAGTCAAAGCAACACCCAAGCGCAGTCGTCTGAAGAAGATGCGGAGAAGAACACTCCAAGAGGAACTAGCTGCTGCGCTTAGCTTGATAATATTTTGAATCAGCATGTATCTCAACAACATCTAGAAGCATATTGCATATCATAGTCATAGGTTAAAGGTCAAGGTCACATGGGTTGTTTATGCTTTGGGTGCGTGCCTTGGTAACTTCCGCAGTCTATGGTATTTAGCCTTGAGTAAGGTTTGATCATCTAGTTGCTGTTGACAGAGGTTGCAGTAATGACACGGTGGTACATTTCGTTCTGTTGCTGATGCTGATGATGTTTAGGGCCACAGTTTTCCACAGCAGATTTTTTTTCAATTCTCTGCGCCAGTTAGCCACATTCCACAGCTTCTGTGTGGTTTTTGCTACTGCGGTAATTACTTTTCTGAAAAATTCCGGAAAGTTTTTTTGTTTCGAAAAATTTAGAAACACTTTACAACTTGCGGTGTATGCTTGATAAACATGCGTGCGACAACTTCGGTGCGTACATGTTACGAACCGAGTGCCAGCCTGTGGCGTTGTGGTTGTGTGGCAGAGTATGAGCTGGTCTGTTCTGAGACGCTGGTTCCCGGCGACGTAATCGAAGTACCGCGCCAAGGCTGCATCATGCAGTGTGATGCTGTCCTGGTCACTGGCAACTGTATTGTCAATGAAAGCATGCTTACCGGTATGTGATTAACTACTAATACTGCCACTATGACTACTACTACTAAAAGGTTAAACATACAGTTTGTCCCAATGTTTGTAGCTTTTAGTGGTAACCAGTCTCAGAGCTATGAAGCATCACTTGCTATAAAGAATCGCACAATGTTATTTGCCACTCGACATAGGTGAATGCACCCCAGTTTAACCCCACACAAGCAGGCTGGTACTGCATTTACCTACACTGGAAGGTTGGAAGGATGAGTTAATCTTGGTGATAGTTATATACTGAGATGATTTACCTGTTAGCAAGTTGTAACCACTTGATAGCAACCTGACCGGAGTTGAACCAATAATCTCTCAGTTGTAAGTAACACTGCGCATGAGATCTTGTATATGTTTGCAGGCAGTGGCACTGATGCTTCCCTCCAAATTTTGGGTTTGTCGAAGAATCTTCTTATGCTTTCGCCAACTACAACATAATGGCCGCAGGCATTATGTTTTCGAAGTGTTCTTGCGTGCGTGTATGCACGGACTTTGAGCGCAAATATCTCTGGAACGGATTAAGCTATCAACAAGCAGCAAACAGTGTTATCAACTACAATCTCTCCCACATTGAACAAAAAAATCGTGAACTTTGGTCCACTAACAACGGCAGTTAGTTGGCTAATGTTTACCCACCTTAAGTTGACACTGCACGTCCCTAGACAGCATTTGCAAGCCTACAGTAGGTTTACTCAGTTGACGTTACGTGTATAGTGATGCGGTCACCTTTCTTGATTAATTTCTTTTCTAATTTGTCAACTTGATCTATTACTTTCTGAGTCTTTTTGCAAAATTGGGGTATGATCAGTAGTTTTGTCGGGTTCCTTATTAATTAGTAATTAATCAATTAATAACATTTTCTCAGTCATAAAATTATTCTCTCGCTGAGGCTCATTAGCGATCCAGTATAATGAAAATTCATGAGATTTGACCAATCGATGTCGAAGGTTTTTGTTTAAATATGCTAAATTTTATGGCTTCACCAAAATAATAGAAATTCTGAGTAATCTTCATCTTCTTTGTTGGGAATTTGCAACAGTGTGTCGGAATTCTGTTGGAATTTTGCAAATTTTGTCGGAAAATTGTGACTTTTGCCCCGACTACTGTTTTATCCGTTTGCAGGTGAGAGCGTGCCAGTGACGAAAACTCCCATTGCTGAGCATCATGCTGCTGACACTAGCACTGCGACAACGTTTCATGTCAAGGAGCATTCACGACATGTTCTGTTCTGTGGGACGCATGTCATACAGACCCGATACTATGACAACCAGCCGGTCAAGGCCATTGTTATACGCACTGGTCTGTGTAATAGTGGTAGTCGTAGTAGTAGTAGTAGTAGTAGTCGTAGTCGTAGTCGTAGTAGTGCTTTGCAGCTGTACACATTCGTCACGAATGGAGAAGACATCTTCTGGTTTGTGTTCAAGAACAGGAACACTAGTTTGAACATTTATTGTAACTTCTGAGTATAATAAGTTATGTCAATTCATCAAAATACAACCTTTTCTTTATTATTGTTGATGTTTTGGCATCTGCTGCTGCCTTCTTCGGAACGACTGTCCACCAGGTGTCAGTGCATCGGAATTAAGCAATCAGACGTGTGGAAGTTGATAGGACCTTTCATCTCAGTTCGTCGACTTGTCTTTTTTCTTCCTGATGTGTATCGCTTCCCTGATCCATCGATCCAGTCTATTGCTTTCTTTGTCAATCATCTTTATCATCTTAGCATGCTCCCAGTCTATGACGTGGTTGCGAGAAATGGTGTGATCTGTGACTGCAGACTTGTTTTGCCTTGTTGCAATGGATTTGCTGGTGCTTCGAGTGTACCCCTTCACATCACGTTATGTAACTTCCTGTCAGTGGTCCTGTAGCCGTACCCCAAAAGCTCTGTCTGTTTTTCCAATGTAGGTTTTGTGTTAGTTTTTTCGTGGTATTTTGTACACACATTCACATCCATTTTGTTGTCTGCGCTTGTCCTTTGGGTAAACAAGTAGACTTCCCATTGACTGGAATGGTTTCGTGGCTGTGGGAATACTATGTCATCTCTAGGCTTGGGTAACGGCTTCTGACAAGCCATGTACGACCACTGTTGTCCGGTTTTGCTCTGGAAGATGTTTGGATACTTTCCGAGTGATTTTCTTCTGCTTGACTGTTTCCATATGTCTTTTGACCTTTTTGGTGCTCCAGTCTGAATATCCACAATGTGTGAGTGCCGTTTGGATGTGGTGCTCTTCCTGTTTTCTATCTTCCTCTTCTATTACAATGTACCTATTTCTGTCAGAAGAGTTCTGATCGCACTAAGCTTATGTTGTAGCAGGTGGTGGGAGCTGAAATGTAAGTACTGGTCTGTATGTGTGGTTTTTCTATATACAATAACTTGATATGGCCATCAGGTTTTCTCACAATGAGGGTGTCAAAACATGAACGATAATTGACTAACAGGTTGTATTTAGATGAATTTACATAAATTATTAAGTTACTGTCTCAACCTATGAGTCTGTTCAAAGACTTCTGAGAGTGATGTCGCTAATCAACAGTTTGTTAACATGATAATGTTTGTCATCTTGTGACAGACATTATTTTGATGACGTCACGTGATCCCACAAGCTGAAGGTCATAATCCATAAAAATGTGAGGTTTTATACCTCCATTGACTGGCCGTGCAAAATATACGCATAGGCCTAGGTGAAGTTGTGTGACCCGAAAAGTCAAAGTCAGAACCCGAGTATCTTTTGTTTTCCGTCATTCTACAACTGCGTAAGTTACTGTACATTTGCCTTTACTGTGGGTGTCACAGAAAAACCTCAGCTGGTACTGTTTTTAATATTTGTTACAAAATAACAAGCACTATAATTAAATGCTGATTAACTAACAAGTGTATGTATCAGAATTTGCTGATGTTGAACCCAGACTGTAGGGAGTTGTTTGAAAAAGTAATGGGGATTCCAGTTTACTGAGACACAGTGTAGGTTTTAAAAATGGAGAGTAGGGTTTTTGTGTCTCAGTTTTCAAGAAGATGAGAGTTGCGTTTTTTATGTCTAGGTTTTTCGACATCGAAGGGGGAGCTGGTGCGATCGATACTGTTCCCCAAGCCGGTGGACTTCAAGTTCTCACAGGATGGAATCAAGTTTGTTGGCTGTCTGGCCATCATTGCTCTCATTGGAATGATCTACACACTTGTACTTATGGTAAGTCAAGTCTTAGGCAGTGTTTTCATTGTAATTTACGCTGTTTTTGTCATGGTGTTATATTACTACTTGTAGAAACCAAAGACGCTATTGTTTTCAGCGTCATCGCTAAGTTTTTTCCTTTCTCTGTTTCTCCTTTAACACAATAATTCCTGATCCACTGCTTTCACTTGATGAACTTTTGCACGAAACTTGACAACCTCTAGAAGCTTGTTGAATATCACGGTCACTGGTCAAGGTCGCATGAGTTTTGGCATTTCTTTTGTAAGCATGATACTGTGGCTACACATAGGCAATACTTAGCCTTGAGCAAAATTTGGAACTGTTTTGTTTTGATGCTTTTACCTATTACTGGACAAAATGTCAGCTACAGCTTATATTGTGGCGGTCATTGTCACTTTTCATTCAGATAGGTCTGCTTTTGGCTTCAGCCTTGATCTTGGCCTTTGATCTCATGATCTGGCTGTGGCTTTGTTTTCAGCCTCCAGGATTTGTCCTTCTTTAACGTCACTGCTGTTGGGTGGCAGGTGATGCTCTGTGGCTCTGAGTTAAGCTTACATGATAAGCTTCATGCATTTTTAACCTGTTTAAGTAGAATCGTGTTTTGCAACGCAAGCAATTTTGCCTATTTCTACATATTTCTCTGTGTCTAGTCTCTCTGTCATCTGCGTGTCTGTTATCTGTCATATTCATGCATCCTGCTTAAATCGTTCAGTAGATTTACATGCCAGTTTGCGGGTACATTTAGGTGAAGTTGTGTGACCCAATTATGAATGAAAAGTTGTGGGTTCCAATGAATGAATGCATTAGATTGGATAGGATGGGATCCTGTTATATAGGGGGTCGCTGACTCCAATGGAAGAGGCAATTTGGGGGTTAAACCACCGAGCCAAAAGATGCAGTTGCCAATCCCATGCTGCCACCTGGCGAATGCAACGAGGAATGATTCCACCTTTTACCAAATTACATTGGTCATTGTTTACAGTTGTTGATGTTGTAGATTGATCGAGGCAGTGATGCTGGTTTAATTGTTCGACGTACGTTGGACCTGGTAACAATCGTGGTACCTCCGGCTCTACCAGCGGCCATGACGGTTGGCATAGTGTTTGCACAGAAACGCCTGCGTAGGCAGAACATCTTCTGCATCAGTCCCCACAGCATCAACCTGTGTGGCGCCATCAACACTTTCTGCTTTGACAAGACGGGGACACTGACCGAAGATGGGCTTGATATGTGGGGAGTTGTACCAATCCAGGACAGAAGGTACGGAGATTGAGAAGCATTAGTAACGGGTAGTAGTATTAGTGGTAATGGTTGTGATGGTAGTTATTAAGCTGTGTAGAATGATCACTAAAGAAGGCCTGGATAAGTGTAGGAGTTGTGCTGGTGCAAGTGACAATGAACGGAGAAGCGGTAGTAGTATTAGTAGCATTAGTATGGTTATTAGTAGAATTGGTGCCATAAAAATAGTTGTAGTTGTTGTAGTAATCTGCATTTGTTTTTTCACTTGTGTGGTGTGCTGACTAAAGATGGGCTCGATGGGCTGGTTCAAGAGACAAGGTTTAAAAAATCTGGGTTTTTATTGGGTCTGGGTTTTTGTGGTTGTTACTACTCTACTTTTGGGCAGCATAAGGAAAGTTTATGTGGATATTTGATTACCGGCCTGCTTGGCTGGTGTGTTAACTGGTTTTGTGTGGCAGACCACACCATGTGTGATGTGATATTGCAGCTGATGTTCCATACTTACAAAATGAGATTCCGTGAAGAGCTATACTTGCCTTTGCCCTTTAGCTGTTTTCTGTTAATACTGGAAGTTTGTGTTTTTACACGTGAAAGCAGCTACTGCTTTCAGCGCGTCTTAGCCATCGCAATTCTGTCCGTCCGTCTGTCTGTCTGTCTGTCACACGGGTGGATCAGTCAAAAACGGTGCAAGCTAGAATCACCAAATCTTCACTTTCGGCTGCCTGGAAGACTCTAGTTTCAGGAACCATTTAGCTTTTCCATAAATTCGAAGGGGTAACCCCGAATGATGGCCCTAATTAAAGGGGGGTAGGCAAAATTTGCAATTTTTGGCCAATAACTCGTTGTATCTCAGTAACGGTGCGAGATAAGGCCTAGGTTACTATTAATCACTAATAGGAAATCATATACTGGCTCTTGATTGGCGCCAAATTCAGTGACCTTGAATGACCTTGAACGTCAAAATAGGGGGTTTTATGGATTTTTTGATGATTTCGGGCTGCGACACAAGTATATCATTCACAAGGTGGCGCCACGGAACTATCGTTGTGCGATCCAGATAGAGAATTTAGTATTTGTAGATTTACTTAGCGTGGACACCCCAATTTTCAGCTAAACTAGTGAACCGGAACTGCTATAGGCTTTCGCGCGTCTCGTGAGCATTAGCTCAAATTTCTTGTTATTGTAGTTTTCAGAAAGAAGTGAGATGCGTGGCTGAGTTGGACACTCGCAATCCGCTGGTTGTAGCAATGGCAACCTGTCACTCGTTGACCATCATTAAAGGACAGATTGCCGGAGACCCGCTTGATGTGAAGATGTTCGAAGCTTCCGGCTGGGCTCTAGATGAGCCGGGAGAGGACACATCCAAGTATGACATAATTATGCCAACTGTGGTCCGACCACTAAACAGCTCACCTGACATAGCTGCAGTGTCTGCCACTGGTTATGACAGCTCTGAGGTAGTCACTTTTGTGATAGTATACTGTCATATAGTAATGTGCACAGTTTGTGTTTGTTATTGTGCGACCATATGTGTTTTTGCGTACAAAGTGAACAAAACTTATTGAACCTTACTTCATTTAAGTTGCAGAGATCTAAACAGTGTGCAAAATGAATGAAATGCAATAAACTGAATTGCCAGTTTGTTCCTTCTGTCCTCCAGTAGACAGCATTATGAGATTGATGACTGTCTGGAGGATAACAGGGAAGATTATTAGAACTGCCATTATCATCACATATAAAAAAACGTAAAGTCCTTCCCGAGCCTTACGGCCCATAGGGCGGCGCTGATCTCCATTTCCTAAGGCCCTCAGCCAGACACCAGATTTTACACTGCGAGACCATGGATACGGGGCCAGTGTATCGCGCGGTGTGTCTGTTTACATCACAGCAGTGAAGCCGGTACCAAATTATACTGCTTGGTGACAGAGGCACATGTGTGTGAACAACTTGCCTAAGGTCGTTACCCGGCAATGTCCCGTTGCAGGGTCGAACCTGCACCCCTGAGTTACCTCAGGATTACAAGTCCAGCACGTTACCGTTAGACTACCGAGCCACACATCGTTAAATATACACGATTATAATTGGCAGTTCTTACAATTTTAGGTTTAGGTCGTTCTTTGTGTTTTGTGTTCCATAAAGGTTAAACTTTCTGTAAAGGTTAAACTTTTTGTTTCGTTATTATGTGTATGTGCAATTTTGCCTACAAAGGCCATCTTTGAAATGACCTATGCTGTGTCGGCCGGGACTTTAAACCCTACTCACTCATTCACTTTGTTCACTTAGTACAGTCCATGCAGTGCAACTCAACTGAAATGAACTGACATACTGCAGTTCTGTACTGTTCGGTTTATTTGCCTTAAACAGTCAGCAGAGTGTAACTTAGTTGACATTTTAGTGCTTTTTAGTTCATTTCTGTCACTTTGTAGCTTGAACACGGCCTTGTGTCTTTTGTCTGGCAGGCTCTTCCGTATGAAGTTGGTGTTCTTCGTCAGTTCACATTCTCATCAAAGCTGCAGAGAATGTCAGTCGTCACTCGTGAGCTCGCTGGCCAACATTATGTCCTCTATGCGAAGGGCTCGCCAGAAATGATAGCATCTCTGTGTGACTCTAGCACAGGTTAGATTTGTTGTCATCTCTACCAAGTGAACAGAGTGAACAGTGCAGATCTTGCTTTCATCAGATGCATGCATCTGTCCACCTGTCTGCGCACAGCAGACTGGTCAATGTGACCAGTTTGGGGATCTGATATTTCTAAAACTGTTAAAGCTGCATATTTAGCACACATGCTTACAGTACTATGATCTCGTGAAATTTTTTTTCGAAAATGAAGTATCACTGGGGTGATGTGACTCACTGAATTTTTTGGACATTAAATGCCAAGAGTGCCAAAATGGTTAAAGCTACGGACTTCAAATTTGACATTCCTAGGCTGCGTCTGGACATGATTTAAAAATTTTTTTTCATAAAGGGAACATGGTTAGTTTAGAAATTGTACTAGTAAACTCGGTGCAGTGGAGATGTTACATGATATTGTGCCATATACATTTAATGTTGACATTGACGTTGTAATGTTTTGGTTTTTGTTTTAGTTCCGGTGAGCTTTCACGATGTCCTGATGCAGTACACGGGTCAGGGTCATCGAGTCATTGGTCTCGCGTACAAGGCACTGCCAAGTCTGACCTATGTCAAAGTACAGCGCGCTCGCAGGTAACCTGACTATCTTACAAAAAATAATCTTCTACAGGGTAGTGTAGTGGCACATTTAAGGTCTAATGGAATTTTCTGTAATGATTTTGTGGCAAATTTCGTCAAGAGAATTTGCTAGTGAAAGAGTTCCACGAGTTGATGCGTATTCGTGAGATAGGGACAAGAGCTTGGCATTTTATTTTTTTTAAACGTGTATAGTCAGCTGTAGAAAGAATAATTGTAATAGTAGCAATAGTTGTGACAATGTGCAGTGATTGTGGTCCAGCGGTTGCAAGAATTCACCCAGTTTATCTGATAAATAATGAAAGACACTTGGTGGCCATCGATCTTTGGACTAAGCTGATCAGCTTGATCTATAGATTCGTCTAAATTACCAGCTGTAAGTAGGCCGAGTCAGCCTGGATGTTTGATTACATGCCAAGATGATTTACTCCCATTCAGGTACTAACCGGACCTGATGTAGGCTACCTCTTTTGGTCGAACACAGCATGTTATCCCAAGCCACCACTTCAACAGCCTCAGCAATAACAAGGAAGTAAAGACAAAAGGTGCGTACAAAGCGACAGAAATGAACTGGACTGAAGTTACATTGTACACTTTGCAAAATGACTTGCACTGCATTGACCTACAGCAGTCGAGTTCAATTTGTTTGCTTTTGCACTGCTTGGATGTTACAGAACTGAAGTGACATTTAAGTTTACTTTGACAGTTTATTTCGTTTGCCTTATGCCTCATGATCTTTTTCTTTCTGTCAATCGTGACTTTCGTGATGCTATAGAAATGTGATTTTACTTTGACCATTTCACTTCGACTACTGCCTGCATTGCATTGTGTTCCAATGTGTCATGGCAGAGAGCATCTAGAGTGTGATATGATCTTCCTGGGACTTCTGGTGCTCGAGAACAGACTCAAGCCGGAAACTCTGCCTGTTATCAGAACACTTAAAGATGCCCACATCCGCACTATCATGGTTACAGGTAGATGACAGTTATAGTCATCATCATCATCATTATCGACAACCGTGGGCTCAATGCCCGTTGGTGTCTGACGCCATTCTTACTATCGCTGCCCACCGCTGCCTATCTAGGGCAGCGTGGCTTAACTCCTGCAGGGTTGT
>Ga0056128_1002174_pt1 | contig 22947 bp, 13 predicted proteins | sample WorMetLIZISLAND2_FD_71113 | JGI IMG/M metagenome (GOLD analysis project Ga0056128, IMG submission 71113) | Marine gutless worms symbiont microbial communities from Max Planck institute for Marine Microbiology, Germany - Olavius geniculatus... ... | reverse complement strand
CCTACCCGCAAGCAGTCACCCATCGCAGTACTAACCGGGCCCGGCGTAGAGTAACTTCGTTTCAGCCGAAACGCGTTAACAACTATGCCACGACACCAACAACAGTACCGTGGCGCCGCCTTGTGAATGATACAGACTTGTCCAGGCCGAAAGCGCCAAAAAATCCATAAAACCCCCTATTTCGGCTTTCAAGGTCATCCAAGGTCATTGAATTCGGCGCCAATCGAGAGGCAGTATACGATTTCCTATTAGTTATTAATAGTAACCTAGGTCTTATCTCGCACCGTTACTGCGAAACAGCGACTTACTGGCCAAAAATCGCAAATTTTGCCTACCCCCTTTTCATTTAGCGCCCTCGTTTGGGGTGACCCCTTCGAATTTATCGAAAATCTTTACGGTTCCTAAAACTAGAGTCTTCCGGGCAGCCGACGGTGAAGATTTGGTGATCTTAGCTTGGACCGTTTTTGCCTGATCCACCCGTGTGACAGACGGACAGACGGACGGACGAACAGACAGAATTGCGATGGCTAAGACGCGCTAAAAGCAGTAGCTGCTTTCGCGCCTAAAAATGTAAACCATAATTTAATTCAGATTAGAAGGCCTAATTTGCACAACAAATAAAAAACTATAAAACATAAAATTTGAACTTCTGAGGTTTTACTGTTTTCAATTCATTAAAACCAACTTTCCATTCCTGGTTCATGTTCCACCCTGCCGTGTAGTTGCATACCTGTCGTCGAAGTTGGCCTGTGTTTGTGGTTGCAGAGGTCTATGTGAGAGGTTTGGTGACGGTCCGGGGGCTGACCTCGGTTCACTGTAGTCTGTCTGTCGAGACGCCGTGCTGATGTTGTTGTATTCCCCCAGCATCGTCGGTCCATTCGCAGCGTACATGTTCGCAGCTGGTCTGTACAGCGCATAGATGTAAAAAAGTTCCAAGAAAAATATAAAAAAAAACGTTAAAAACGTAAAAAAACGTGGCAAAATTTTTTAAAAAACGTTTAAAAACGATGAATAAAAAACGTTGGCCATAATTTGTTCAGCTTCTTGCCTAATGCCTAATGTTGTAAGTGCAGTATACCTGGAATTATAGTTTAGATAGAGAGAACTTTATTTAATTTCAATTTAGCTGTGATGTCATAAGATCATAGCATTAAACTAACTAAATATACTGGTTAACAAAAATTTTATTTAGTATATTTGGACTAACTAAGTAAACTACATCACTATGATCTATTAATTTATTTCTGTGGTTCCAAAAGTGCTTCACAAAGCTTTTAATGAGATTTTAATGCACGTTTTTTAAAAAATAAAAAACGTTGAGCAAAATAAAAAAACGTTAAAAACGTAAAAAACGTGGCAAGAATAAAAAACGTAAAAAAACGTTTTTTATATCTATGGTACAGCGTGAAAACATACACAGTCATTACTGGTGGTACTATGCCGATCACGAATTACGCAGGCCTAGAGTTTTTTTCTACAGCGGTGTTGCCTGAAAAATATTCTGCTGAAGAGGACAAAGTATGGGGTGTTTACAGGATCCAGCAAACGTCCAGCAAACTTCCAGCAAATGTATTCAAAATACACGTGGTAATGCTGGGCGTTTGCTGGACGTTTGCTGGATCGTGTAAACACCCTATTAGTCTTAAACTTGATCTTGATTCGTCCCGCATTCGCGGATGCACAGTGGCACACTTCGACGCCATCCGTGTCTGTCAAAAGCTGCCACTTCTGCTTCATCCGAGATGAACCCCATTTTTGTCGAGGTCTTTGTTGACTGTGCTCCTTTAGTTCGTTCGTGGTCGACCTGGTCTTTTTTGTACTCTGGTACCTTCTATTCAACGCCGACAATTATTATATTGATGACTTAAAACAGGGAAATAAGCTGACATTCTCTTTTTGACATTATTTAACTACTAGCAAGCGGTTTTTCGTACTTTCACTATTCTAAAAACGACCTTTCAAAGATGCTGCATCTGCTGCATACACACTAGCTACGCCACAAGATAATGAAAATGAGTGAATGATGATGTAGGCCTAAACCTCGACGTCGTCGTCACTACTCAATGTTCTACGTAATCACGTTAAGATCTTGACGTCGGCCTCATGATCTTAAAAACTGATCAGTTCAGTCAACTTTGTAGCCTTATAAAATGTACGTGTTAATGTGTCAAAATATGTTAATTTATTTAGGATATATGCGTTTCTTATATTCTGCAACGTCGACCTTAATCTCGCGACCCCAAAGCCTGGCGTAGCCTAATCGGCTGAGAATTATGCTTAGGGATACTGACCGGGCCACGGCAATATGCACTGCAGCTGACGCATTTCTCATAACCGCAGCGGAATTTTTTTTACTTTGCGATTTCGTCAGTCGCCGAATGGCGCTAAAATTAAAACGCCGTAGGCCAGTTAACTTAATTCATCAATTTTGTTACATTCCTTGAAGAAATTTCTCCATTTTCCTTTGCAATGCGTCGAGGTCACAACTGAAGAACAGTAAACTGCATGGTTCAGACTAAATTCAGTAAGTAAGTAATAAAATAAGTAAATCCAGACTGCAAATGATGTTTGTGAAATTTAACGGCAATACAACAAAAACATTGCATTTTGGTTTTAGTCTTACTTTTCTTCAATTTCAATCACATAAGTGATGCAGACAGTCTACAGTATACGCTGTAGTTCTGATCACTTAACTGCCCAGTTAAAAATTTCCGCTACTTGTTCCAGTAGCGCAACTCAGCTTGGCTATCCCTACGTGGCAGAAGCAATGAATACTAGCCAACACTGGGGCGTAAAGAGGCACACCGCGCGATGCACTAGTCCCGTGTCCATGATCTGGCAGAGAAGTAAACCGGTGTCTATAGCTGTTGACTATGAAAATGGGGGATCAACGACGTGCCTAGTGGCTAGTTACGCATTCCGACTTACTTCATTGGCGGGCTGGGGGTTGGCTTACAGGTCATCTGTAGACGGTGGATGGTCAAATCGGAGATGAGTCTCATGTCTTCGTCATGGGTGTTCCCGAGCAAAGGCATCGACGAGCCTTTTGCCTGTAGACGCAAATGATGCACCGATAACGCACTTTCGTCGAAAGCACGAGACAGGCACTGAAAAAGCTGTTCGTTCAACATTCTCTTATCACACTTGCTACAACTATGACGAACATTTGTAAAACAAGCAATAATGTCTAACAGAACAGCAGCGTACAGGACTCAATGCTCGTCGTCGATGACATACAGAAATAAACGTGGTTAGGTGGGACATGGCGTGTTCAAAAGCGAGCGATTTTGCGTCTCAGTAGCTTTGGAACGCCAGCCATACAATCTAAATCTTTGGTATTCTTAAGAAGATATTTTACAAAATAATAAAATGTCGCTTAAGGCTGCGGTCTTAAAACGGTAGGCCCTATCTGTGTGCGCGGTAAAACAAAAAAAAAGATAAAATGATATGGGCACTTGGTAGTTTATCAAAAAGGGTTTTTTTACGTCAATGACAGTAGGCCTATTTACCGAAAAAATTATAGACTTTAGTTCAGTTCTATTTAGTGGATTTCTAGAGTGGTCATTTTTTTCTGATTAATTAATAACTACGTGTCTTTTCTAAAGAACTCCAGCGATTACCCGCAATGCCGACCTTAGCTGAAGTCTATGCTAAATATAATGCATGATGCAGCTTTTATTACTTTATTTATTCTGACTTTCACGACTACCAAATGGCAAAATAAAAAGCACTGATTAATTTGCCGTATAATAAATAGTTAAAATGAAATATCTTTCAGCGCTGAGCATACGTCGGTAATGTATTCGGAGCCATCCCGAGCGCGGATGGCTTTTACCGCAGCTATGTCAAGTCCGCCGAATAACTTGGCCGTCTCGTCGACCCACAGCTTAAATCTACAGCGAAATCAGGCAATCAGATAACTAATTAAATAAGTAAGTAAGTAAATAATTTATAAAGCCCCAAAGTCTCAGAAAGAATCAGGGCGCATAGGACGATGGAAGCTAAGTGGCAAAAAAGGCTGACTGAACGTAGTGGGTCTTTAAGTGACGTCTGAAGGTAGCCAAGGTTTGACACTGACGAATTTGAGGAGTTAAGGAGTTCCAAAAGGAGTTCAGGAGTAGAGGTCATTGTTTTTTTAAAGTATGCGCTACAAAAATATACGTTTTACTTACTCACTTACTCACTTAATATGCAGTAAAAAATTACATACTGTCTGGTTGTCGCTAGCTGTTTCTAAGATACGATGACTGTTGGCGATCACTGACGGTAATTTCTCCTACCCTCTCACCTTCGACGCCTCGAACCTGAGAGGCGCTTCGAAGTAACGCGACCCGTAAACTGTTCATAGCTTTCATTACAAAGTTTATTACATAGAAAGATCATTAAACTGAACGTATACCGGTCGGTCATCGGAATCTGCTCCAATATCATTGATCCAACGTTCGCCTTCCAGTTTCCCGACATTGCTTTTCGCCTGTCACGAACGCAGAAAAAGCACAAAACTGATATTTTGCATAACTTCATTTATCGCGTAGAAATTAAATGCTATAAAGTAATTGGATAATTGATAAATCTATTCACAGCAGGCGATAATTATATAGTTTCGCTAAAAAATTGTTTCTCCTTCAAGAACACCGCTATGTTCTGTGTGGGTACTAATCAGGATGTTGCCGATTTTGCGCCATGAGAAAGGGCTCGCAAAGAAAAATACGTACAAAGGGAAAATGTGCAATTTTGACTCAAAATTGCGCCTTAGACGTGACGAAGTACACGACTAACATAAACTGTTCCACGGTTCCAGAATCCAGATCATGGCACCATATCTAAGTAAGCGGAAGAACGTTACGTAAATGGCATGAATCACAATTCGAATTTGGTATTTATAACATTACACAAAAAAATAAATTAAAAAATTAAAAAATAAAAGTTTCTGGGTTAATACGTTAGCGTTTGGAATGTCGTTTGTAAATTTTTGTCCGATTTTATTTTTTTTTGGGGGGAGGGGAGGGGGAAAGTGTTTCAAACGACTGAAACGCGCACTGAAGATACTATGTTTTAATGAGTGGTGTCTTGTTGCCAATGAGGAATTTTCAGATCTGCAATGGGCTATAGCAAAGTCTATTAAATTAACATCGAATCAATCTATATCATTTTGTTTCATACTAGCTATGTACCACTAGGAATGCTTATTGCTTACATGAATGCCTTGTAGTTGCTGCCGATCTTCTGAACGTAAATGTCGCACTGAGCGTCGATGTGTGGTTCTGCCGTCGAATAGCAGTCAGTGACGGCCATTATGCTAGCGATGTCTTGAAACACGTAGTGACTATCCACTTTCACCTGCTCACAGCATTATGTTAGTTTCAAAAAAAAATTGCAAACGTTTTGTTTTAATAATTTTCCGGTAAAATAAACTGTCCAGATTGGCAAATTTGGTGCAGTTTAAACGTATATGCTTATACTGTCTTGTACGGAAGATTGGGGGAGGGGCTAAGTCCCCCTTGTCTGCGCCACTGACGGGTGTCGTTGCACGCTTGCGGTCAAGTTGATGCCGGCAATTCCAGCATACAGATGAGATTTTTCGCACAAGACGTAAACCTTCCCATCGCTATTTTATCACTACATTTTACCGCCCAGTTGTTCGGGCCTCACCGTTTGCTCATTAATATGCATGTTGTGCCAGTAAAAGCCGCTGTAATACCGGCAATGTGTGAGCCCTAAGAGTCGCGAGGACATTACAGCTTGTGCCTATAGACGAAGCGTCCGCCAGTTCTGTTAATGCAAATAGCTGAAATCTACATGTAAGCAGTCGCATTTGTTCCGGAATGATTAGCGTTGACAACGATAACGTCAAGGGTGACAAAATACAAGTAACGTATCAAGTTTTGTACGTGAATTGCTTGAGATATTAATTAAAATAAGTGCAGAGTACATTAGTTAGAATGTATATCATGCAATGGCTACTAAACTTATATTTCTTAAAATTTAAGTACTATTATCACCAGTTGTGTACATTTTTTTATTTTGTTAATCAGTTTTTAATTATAACTGACCACTCCATGTATGAATTTTGCTTTAGGCAATGTATCTACTTTTTACAAGTTCCCAGCCTTACACGTATTTGTGTAACGGCGTACAACTTTCAACAATCTGCTTTAGTTCATGCAAATGAACTGACTTATCAATAATTTGACTAACTCAGTATTACAACGAAATTTATCGAATAGAACTTTCCAAGTGTTGCTGTTGCTGCAGTTATCCAGACGTCAAGCAGAGACAGATATAGGCCTACACAACGATGTGGGTGGTCGTTGTAGGCTACGTTGGGTGTCATGCGAACTGCAGCAAAACAGTTTAGCACAAGACGCATAAATAACGAAGGCGACATTTTTTTCCCAACGACCATTGCACAAGCCATTCAGCCGTCTGAAAACTGAAAGAAAGCAAAGTTAGAGTATGCGAAGCTAAGAGGTTGCAGTCTAGTTTTAGGACTGCATACCGAAGCCTGCAATAAATCTTGGAGACTGAGCGTCTCTGTCTGCGACTCAATTATTCACGATATTACTTCCGCTATGCATGACCTCGAGACACTGAACCGTAGTAGTACGACATTTATAATGTGGCTTGTTCGGCATAAAGCGAGAATTGCGAGATCTCTCGGAAATTGTCATTACGCGAGAATTTTTGTTGCCTTCAGCAAAGAGTTCTAGATTACCTAATATTCAAGAAATTTGAGCTAATGCTCACGAGACGCGCGAAAGCCTATAGCAGTTCCGGTTCAGTAGTTTAGCTCAAAATTGGGGTGTTGACGCTAAGTTAATATACAAATACCAAATTATCTTTTTGGATCGCATAACGATAGTAGCGTGGCGCCATCTTGTGAATGATATAGACTTGCGTCGCAGCCCGAAATTGCCAAAAAATCCATAAAACCCCCTATTTTGGCGTTCAAGGTCATTCAAGGTCATTAAATTCGGAGCTAATCGAGAGCTAGAGTACGACTTCCTGTTAGTGATTAATAGGCTCTATCTCGCACGGTTACTGAGATACAGCGACTTAATGGCTAAAAATTGCAAATTTTGCCCACCCCCTCTCATTTATCGCCCTCGTTCGGGGTGGCCCCTTCGAATTTATGGAAAAGCTTTACGGTTCCTGAAACTAGAGTCTTCCAGGCAGCTGACGGTGCAGATTTGGTGATCCTAGCGTGCACCGTTTTTGACTGATCCACCCGTGTGACAGACAGACGGACAGACGGACAGACGGACGGACAGAGTTGCGATGGCTAAGACGCGCTGAAAGCAGTAGCTGCTTTCGCGCATAAAAAGACTCTCTGCCTATAGTAGCGCGGTATTCGTGAATTTATGCTATACATGTTCAACCACATGTTTTAGTGAAATAGCTGAGTCTCAACAGACGACATCCATGCAATCCATTCTTTGGGTAAAACAATTTGTGCATATGAGTCGCCAAAACTTAGCGTTAAGCAAGCCGGGACCTGACGAATTGGCGTAGCTCATTAACTCGAAAAAAAAATAAAATGACGGCGTGGCCAAAAATCGCTGATAAATATGTTAAACAAATTCATTTTATGTTTGTTTCTTTTTAGTTTAGTCCTTCAACATTTACTATTTACTGCTGTTACGCTTCTGTAGTTTTGTAGCTGCTGTTCTTGCTGTACAGGACTTGGCGTCGCCGCCTACGAATGTCAAACGAACTTTGCGCATTCCAAACAGTGTGCGGTACAACACTGCTGTACCACGCTTGAAGACTGTCCGTAGGTAGGCCAGTAGCGATTACACGCAGTGGTGTAGCCAAGAGGGGCAATCCTCAAGACAAACCATGAGCATACGTTCAAACTGCACGAAATTGGCCAATTTGGTCAGTTTATAATAATTAAAATCGTTGCCACCAGATTGCATTTTTAAAAAGCTAAAATGCACCAAATTCGATTTCGGCTAGGGCTCCGCCCCAGACCTCGCTGGGGGAGCTCACAGCGCTCCTTCAAACCCCTAGCTGGATTTTAGGGGGTCCCACTTCTGAAAGAGGGGAAGGGAGGGGAAGAGAGCAAGACAGGGTAAAGGAGGGAGGGGTAAAAGGGAAAGATAAAGGGAGGAAAAAGACAAATTTGGGAAAGAGAAAGGACGGAAAAGGAGACGAGCTCCCCAATTAAAATTTCTGGTTACGCCACTGCCTACGCGGTCGTTACGTTGGTCCGCACCTTGCAAAATTCTACCCGTTGTTACACCACTCCAGAAAAGATGCAGAATAAAAACAAATTGCAAAGTTAAAGGGCTAGAAAAATTAGTGAAAAATTAAAGGAAACTAGCTCAAATAAAAAAAAATCAAATAATTTGCCCTCTTTCTACATAAAGTTTCTTTTGGCATATCGTTTTACTATGTGAATGTTAGATTGTCCTTAAGTGAAGTTGCACTGATCATACCTTTCCCATGCCGGAGTGAGCGTGTCCAATCTTTACTACTACCGGTAGATTTGGCATCACCAGCTGTATCAAACGTTCAAACAACAACAGCGGAATTTACATTCTAGCATTAACGTCGTTGTTATTTTAATTTGCAGTGGTAACAAACTTATATACACGTTTGCCGGTGATACAAAACATTAAAATAGTGGGCCTAATAATAATAGACGCTACCGAGACCAGCTTTCTATATATCAGATGATTTCTGCAGTGGTGCATCGCTTTTCTGTTGTTTTGTTTTATGACTTTTGCCTGCCGCTGACTACACAAGCTAAAGACGTTATTTCAAAAATTTTATGGGGATGATAATCGCTACTGAAATAAGTTGCTAAAGATTAAGTTAAGAATAATAACAATACTAGCCGTACAAAGTTGCGCAAATTATCGACATTCCCGCAGAAAAGCAGAACCCGAATATTAAAGAAATGTGGGCTTATAATAACATTTACCTATATGCATTTTAAAATTACTTACTGGTTTTGCTGCGATCAAAATTAGTCTATCAAAACGATTAATATAAAAACGAGCTGGCAGTAATTACCCAGAGGTTGCTGCTCATCTCCCGGTGGTTCGGATAAAAAGATTGTTGAACGAGCGGAAAGACGTCATTGCCGAGTCGACGCTGCAGCTGGATCAGATGCGAAAACTGCCAGAAAAACAGAGCCCTGCTTCGTGAAAACCTGCTTAGAACTGTACAAAAACCGAAGCCCAGGGGACCGCAAATTGAGGCCGTGGAAACTGTGGAGTTCTTGGGAGGGGCAGAGAACCACCCCAGCGAAGTTCGAGGCTGGCCGCAAACACATTTTGGGGGAGGCATAGAAAACCCCTTAACACGCATGTAGCGGGTATGAATTTTAGCTAGTTTTTTTCTGCACAAAGTTGTACGTATAACTGCACGATTTTTTAAAACTGCACGTTTGTGTAAAGCTGCACGGTAAAAAGCCCTGACAACCAAACAAACAAAGAGAGAGACAAACATACGGGCAGAGAAACAGACAGTAGTAGGTCTCTTTTTCCCGATCAAGCAAACATCAAGCAAATGTATTCAGAATACGCGTGCACGACGTATGCTCTAATTGCTTGACGTTTGCTTGATGTTTGTTTCATCGTGTAAACGGGGTATAAGCTAATTCCATTCATTCCTGCAACAATTAAGCTCGGTTAACACAAAAATAAATCACGCGTTCGTGTACTGTAGAAGCTGAAATAATTTTACGTTTACCAGTTTACAGACAAAATCAATTTTTCAACCGATTCGCGAAAAACTCACCACCCATGGTCGATCGAGAAAGTTGTAGACGGATTGTAGCGAGTTGAGGCTTGGAACGCCGCCGTAGTGCAGTCCTAGGATCGTGTGTTTCCAGTTCTCATTCGCATTGCGAGCGTGCTGCCGAACTAGCACAAAGTCTGGCTCAAACGATCTGACAATATGCAATATACAACACAATTATTCATGGACCACCATTTACATAAAACGCTGACGTAGGTTAATTCGGCGTCTTGATAAACCCGAACTACGTATTTGAACATAGTAACTAAGACAGCAAGTATGTTTGTTTATAACCGGAGTGATTTATACAAGTCAATTTTTTTCCGTTTTTCGCTTTACATATTCGCAAACACAATAACTGACATGCCAGAATGCCGTAATTTGTTTAAATAGAGTTTTGCTTATTTTTTGGTTTATTCTCGTTAGTTTTCTGAAGGACAAAGCCGGCTATTCGTCACTTTCTCTCAGCTTTGAGTGTTTATTCTTTGTGTACTATCGCATCTTATTAACACGTTCTGAGAGACACGCCGCCGCGAAGTAGCTAGCGATGCATGCTGGCTATAAGCGTGTTGCCGATATAAAACATTAATACTGCGGAGTGCGCAAGTGCGCATAGCATAGCATGGTAATTCGATGCCAAATGATGTCACGTGACGGTGCAAGAAGCCACGCGTATCATCACCGCATGCAGAAGTGCTGCCGTGCCACGGCGTCAGCGACAAAAACGCCGAATCGAACATGCCAGGATAAATGGATTTCATGCGGAACTAAACAAGTCCTCTTCTTTAAGTCAGATTCAGCTGGTTTCATCATCATCATCATCATTATTTATTTGCCAGCAAAAGCATAACACAGTGCACCAAGTTGACACAAACATACAGTCGGCATTCGGCAAGACATACCAGGCTCATAGAGCACTTACAGTAGCCTTCCTAAGCTAAATACACAAACACGAGAGTAGCACGGCAACTGAAACAAGTTAAAATAAAATCAATAAAAACATACAAAAATACTCAGGCTTGCCGTGGATATGGATATCTATGGATATATCCATGAATATATTCATGGATACTGTTGTTTGGGCAACAAACGGTCTATCAATTTGTGAGATTATTTTTTTATCCTTTTGTCAAACGGTAACAAAATTGCAAACGTTTTGGATTCCTAACGAATTTAATTCTAGTAGAAAGTACAAACCAAGTGTTCTTCAAAGCGTTCACTCTATCTATACCTGTAGGCGTACATGAATGCAACATGCGTCATGGAGAACAAAAATCCCAAATGTTGCTGCGAACCGCGTACCGCCTATATCTGAAAGCTAGTGTCCGACTTCCGGTTGCGGAAAGATAGCGATTTTTTAGAGTGACTGCAGTCCCATACGCGATCTGGTGACGTTGCTATACTGGACGCTAAAATCAGTGCTAGGATAAGATACGGTAATTTGGCGCACGCATGTGACGGCTGCAGCCAAAAGCATTGCATTCAAAATTGCGGCCAAAAAGCTGCAGATAGAGACATGGTTACTTTCAACAGCTTTTAGGTAGTCGTTATCGCCCTATCGAACGGTAGCATCGCCAACTCCTTACGACGTACCGTTTCGCCACAATACATTTGTTACGGTTAAAAAGACGACTGAGAGACGACATATTGTGCCCAGGCTCAACCTAACGATCGGCTAGAGCAAGGGCACTAAAATAATTACGGTAAATTATGATGACAGCCGAAAAATATTTTTCTAAAATCATATTTCAACGCAAATGTGTTTTATTTTTTTACTTTTATTAATTTTTAACAGTTTCACAAAAATGCCTGAGAGAATGGACGCTTTGGCACTGCTGTATTTCGCGAAAATTTAGTGACTATATATGTACGCACGATAGGCGTCTGTGGATATGGATATGCATGGTTGTTTGCTGTTGCAGGACCCAAAGCTTAGAATCAGCTTCCGGCAGACATTTGTGCGATTGACTCAGTCAACTCGTTTAAATCTGCTTTGAAGACATTGTTCCGATGAAAATTTTTGTTGACAATTTGTGTAGACTAGACACGTCGCGCCCTTGTAATTAGTTTCCGTGTTACGGCGCGATAAAAATTGTCAGTGTTATTCTTCTTCTTATTATTATTAAACAATTAAAGTGTCAAGAAGAGTCATGCTAACAGTTATGAAATTATAATGTTATTTTTGCAAGAAAACTCTAATCTATCTGTGGACACGCGATGTGCAGTTTCTTACTGGATGACTGTGACGCCGTTCTTCGTGGTGGTGATATCGACCACAGCTCCACTGTCTGAGTACGCCGCCACGTTAATGTTGGCAAATTCCGCCTGAAAACAATAAGCAAATGCGTAAAATATAGGCTAACTGCGCTAATTACTGTAATTATTCCCGCGACAATAATCGAAATTTTTAGCGACAGACGAAAATTAAGAGCAATTTTAATCAAAAATTCATCGCTAAAAAATTACAAAAAAAGTATTTTAGCAATTGCAATTTTCTTCGCCATTTGTAAAAAAAATACCGGAATTGCAAACTGGCAACGATCCTGATTATGTGCGATTTTTGTCTGCTGTGACGGGAAAACGTTTTAAGACAAACGGACAGACGGACGGACGGACAATGCCAGTAATGCGGCACATCAGAACGGCTTCAGGATATTAATTAATTCATAGCGTCGATGTGGATATGTCTGTCCGTTGCAGCAATGCGACCTTTAGACTAAGGACGTACTATACGCTTCGTTATCGTCGTCGTCATCAATTGCGAAGCGCTCTCGTGTTACATTCGCTTCGATGATGGTGTTCTCGTTGGATGTAGGATTCAGCCAATTCTTCAAGCTAGTGAGGTAGATTTGTCCTCCTGGTTTTTTCTTGCCACGGATGACGTATGCCTCAGTACGCAGAAAGCACTGCACCTACGTCCGTATACGCGCGTACTACGGACGTACTACAGGTGCGTAGTACAACCATAGTGTGAATGCGGCTTAACTCGGTCAATCATGTGAATTCGATGAGAAAGCGCGTCTGCCTGTAATCAATCAATGGCCCACCTGTGCTCAGCACTAGAATCGCTACTTTTTAACCATGACACACCTAGGCAGATATTCTAATCACTGGGTGTGGTAACCGTAGGCCTAATTTAACGTCTGCAAATTAAAAAATGTATTTTATTCAATAAATTGAGATCGAACAAGCAGTGCGCAATAAAAAGTCGTACAACATGCTGATCGACTGACCAAACAAAGCAGAATGTTTACGACAGTTTAAACTTTGTAAGTTTTCTTTCCGTTTTACAGACATCAAACGGACAGACACTAGCACAAGAGTGTTATAATTTATCTATGGTGGGTGATATATAACAAAGTGTGGATTGACGATTTCTTAACGAGTACTGTACTCAACAAAAACAGATCGTCAAGTGCAACCTGCTCTACGCGAAGGTCCCAGTCGCCAAACACTTTACGATTGCGAAAATATTTGCTCCTGTAACGCACAAACGCACACAAACACTGATTTGCAACAGTAACTGGCTTCGGCGAATATTTTTGCATCTGCATTTCTGCTTCGTGAATAATTTGTAATGTCGTCCCAGCTGCCCACTTTTGCGATCTCGGTTTGAACGACAGAGAGGCATGGCTTACGAAACGTTCTGCTAGAGCAATATTCCCAAGAGACCGATCGCATTTGACCTGGCATGACACAGAGTCCTGGGCCACGGAAAAAATGCCCGATACGGCTGACCAAAAGCAAACGACAAGCGACTAGAGCTGTTAAACTTTGCCTAAAATACCGCTACCATGCTACGAATGTAGCTGTGTCTCATACAGTTTACGCTTTGGTCCCATTTCCTGGTGGTATAAACATCCTACAGGTAATGCAAAATCCAAAAAAAGACAAATCCGATCGCCACCAAAATTACGTCATCGTGTACAGTTTTTTTGTTCGGCCAAAAAATGTCAAGAAAATCCCAAAACTCTGGTCGTAACTTCTGAACATTAGCATTTGACCTCGATCGGCCTGTCCTTGACTTTGTGCACCCCAGAAGCGTCGCAGCCGTGCACGCTTTCACCAGCTTTTTGAAAATTGCGCACGCGTCTGTTTACCACGACGAAATGACGTTTAAAGCAGCTACATGCTCATTTTCTAAACTTCTAATTCGTCCAAAATGCACTTACGGTTAGAGCTTTGCCTTGAACCCCGCTGGGAGAAACTTATAGCGATCCCCCTCAAAACCTTCTGGCTGGTGCGGCCTGCAGGGCTCGATCGCTGCCGCTTCTCAAAACCCCTCCCCCGTTTTCCGCGCTCTCGGCATTCGGCCTCCAATTTCGGATTTCAGAAGTGTATCACCAAAACAGATTCGTGGCTTGACCTTTGTAAAGTAAGCGCAGCCAACATATAGTACATTCGTAAGATTGTTACATAAGTCTAACGCTAAAGCCCGAATTTCATTACGCCGACTTTCACCGAAACTACTGTAATAAACGACAATGCATTTTACATTGGCAGTTTGTGTTCTTTGCAGACGACGAACAAACAAATCGCGTAGGCCTACATTAACGCTCGTTCCCTGCGGCGGAATAAATGAATCTATAAGAACCAGCTGCTTTTCTATCGACGTCAGCACGCGAGCTGTTTAGTACAGTGCTGTTCGCGGAAAGCCGAGGAGCCTACAACGGCCCCCTGGCGACTCAGCAACTAACGAAACAACACTGAAAAAGAGGAAACGCCAACAAATGGATGCTGCAATCGTTTACTATGAGATGAGATCCGGCGATGTCGTAGTATTGTATGGAGCAGGCCTAAAAGGGGAGACCGCCCGCACAGTCCGTCCGTCAGTCAGATAATGTAGTCTCTCGATGAATACTGTCACAAAACGGCGGTTTCACGCCTCCTCAGGCTGTTACGGGATGTGCATTAAAGCTCATACGGAGCGAAGTAAGTAAACTGACCTAAACTGACACGGTTTAGTTTTTGACGAATTGACGAATGGACAAGCATGGCGAGCCCGTTGGTCATTATTAGACATGTACGTGAGCGTAGTTACGTAAACCACCGACGCTGTTAGACGGTGCCTACTGTAATGCATCACTGATTGCCCATTGGTCAGTTCGTCAAAAACGAGACCATTTTAGTTCAGTTCAGTTACATCGCTCTGTACGCGCCCTTAGTCCTTAGTTCAGTGGGCTAATCTAAACTTGTCAGTTATCGTTTCACCAAAGAATTTTACGACGACATGTCTCGGTTATTTAGCTCCACCTACCGACACACCGTGATGGCCGTGGAAGGACGCTAAAATATCATGGTCAGAGAAGAAAAGTAATGAGAAAGTATTTGAAGAGGCAGGGGGTATACATCGTGAAAAGAATACGTCAGCGGCAACTAACTTTCCTGGGGCACGTGTTGAGAAAGCATGGGCTGGAAAACTTAGTGGTGATGGGAAAGATAAATGGGAAAAGACCGAGAGGCGTCAGAGACTAAAGTGTCTGGAGAGCTTGTGCGAATCATGGAAGAGCCCAATAGAGCTCATCAGGGCTTCAGAAGACAGACCGATCGGGCAGCGCACGGTCGCCAACGTCGTCGACGACGGCACGGCAACTTGACATGACATGACCGACACACCCCACCTGCCCATCACCAACGCTAATTAACCAACACTCCGAGAGAGTCCGAAAATCACAGTATGAGACGCACATTCCCGGACCCAGTCTCCCATATACATGTAAGATGTCACTAATGGACTGGACGTTGTTCTGTCCGGACAGCGATAATGACTGTGCAGTGCAGTTTAATGCGCAGGCGGGTAACCATGAAGACCGCTTTCTCCCCCCCCCACTGCAAACCAGTATGAGTTTTTGCCGAGCATATTGCGACGAGCAAACGCCTAAGCTGTTTTGAACACTCCTGTTAGGGAGCTGTGTGTTATGACTCACTGCAGTAATTTTTCCACTTTTGGCAAGATAAATTTTTGACAGAAAAATATTTTACAAGAATCAGCAGTGGCTTTAAATTGTGCATTTTTCATTACAGTAAACTCTTTCGTCCATTGATTTATCTGCATATTTTTTTCTTTTTAGCTTCTGCGTGTCCACCGGGCCAAATAACTCAACTGTAGTAGGCGTCGCTTTGGACCCCTTTATAGGTTGAAGCTAGTCATGGACCCTGTTTCCCTGTTGAGCCCCCCCATTATAAATTTTAGTTACGGGTTTGAGAAGATACCCGACAAGTAATTTGAGAATGCTCACATGACGCGCGACAGCATCGGTGCTGCCGCCTAGGAAATTAGTGTTCAACGGGGGGGGCTACGAATAAAAAGCCCGCCAGGCCTATATAGCCAGTGAGAAAAGAAAAGCTGAAAATCGGTCAATATTATTTTGACAAAGTTACGTCAACAAACTCGATATATTATGATAAACTATGACAGTTTTTTAAAAATATTATAATGGTGTGAGCTTATACATAATGCATCTACCATGCAGAGACAGCATGTGGCAGCGACAAACTGAGGACGCTGATCTAGCAAATGCGACCTTTGACGCTTGATTTGTCTGCCGGTATTCGATCAATTTCTCACTTTACGCCGAAAACGCCCCAGTATAATACTCGAAGTTTGCGGACGTATTTCATAAATCCCAAACGCCATTTCGATTTGTCGTGTTGTAGGTATAAAGCATATACTATTCAACAAGTTGCTGTCCACAACAAGTTCATAATGGGGCGGAATAGTGCAGTCCGCATCAGAATTAAAGATCTGCGTAGAGTCGGCAAGCAATACCGCGTATAAAATTGGCTAAACCTTTCAGCGTTTCTGTAAAACGTGGTTCCATCCATCCAGCGCAAACGCACGCAACGTACGCAAGGCTACAAACGCAGCTGACGCAACAGATGCAACGATGTTTTATATCCCTGCGTTTTAGATGTTGCTTTATCTACGTTAGATTAAAATTCTTGCAGATTCGACCGATCCACCTGCACGGAACTGCGGACCGTCACCGGATCGAACTTTGCTGGGATCCGTCCGCCCTTCTTTGCAATGGATACGCCGGGGAAACCAATTTTGTCCGGTTGTCGATCGTCCGTCGGTTCGGTGCCTCCCAGGGGGGGGGGACCGTCAGCCAAGCGGCGTTAACGCGCATCGGCGCCGGTCACTGCGCGTCCTGTCCGTTCAATTTACACTCGCGGCGCCGACGAGTTTAGGACATGATCCCACCATTGACAATATCCCCCTCCCCCGAAAACAATGTAGGACAAATCCTCTCCGATGAAATCCCCTCAATGAAGATAAGCACGTAAAACATGGAGAATGGCTTTTAGAAGCTACGTGTTCTGGATGCCGCTTTGCGGACAGATACGACTGCGATTTTAAAAAAAGATGTTTAAAAAGGTTTGGGGTGGCGACTTATGTCCCGGGAAAATTTTTCCGTTTCCCGGTGCCGCCGCTATGCACAAGAAACCTGTAGGGACAAACAAACTGGCGAGTGGCGCCAGCTACTACTGCGGCGTCCACGCACAGCCGACGACAAGCACTGAATAGATTCCGTCGAAACTTCTCCGTCAACCCAGTTAAAGCTCAATACAATTGGACAGTGAAATGTCGCTTTTTATCGCCTTCGAGTTAGGAATTACTGGTTACGGGCGTAAGCTATAAAACATTTGCCATAAACGTTTTACGCGGCGTCTTGCTCAGCGCGGCGTAATAAAGGGAATAAAAAAATATTAATAAAATATTAATGCAAATATGCTGTTGTGTTCTTTTCATTGCTAACGTACACGGCCCAAGACAAACGATTTCACAGTTTTACAGCCGAAATGTTTTAAAAATGAAATTAGTCAAGCATATTATGTGTGAGCATTAAATACGAATCTGGTGTTAAAGAGTGCAAATTGGCTCTGGTTATGGGCTTTTATGTAAATTCTGGCTCAGAGAATTTCAACAGCGTTCATCTACGGTTGAGTACTGTACGACGTCCTAAGGCGCGTACAGAGCGACTGAACCGAACTGAATGGAACTGATACAGTTTATCTTTCGACGAATAACCAAACAACAAGCAAGTCGAACTCATCAGTCATTAACTGACGCGTACGTGAGCATAGTCACGTGGGCCACCGACGCCGTTAGACGACTCGTACTTTTCTACTTAGCTGCATTACTGCTTACTACTTGGCATTACTGCTTGTCCGTGGTCAATCCGTCAAAAACGAAACCATGTCAGTTCAGTTTAGTTCAATTACATTGCTCTGTCCGTGCCTTCAATGACGATAATCCTGTTCACTACAGTCATAATCAGCTTGCTGCCGCAACAGATTAGTCAACGCCGTCATACATCACGACTGCGTCGACATTCATCAAGCTCTAACACAAACTCTACTGCAGCAGGCCGCGTCCTGTACATTATTGCCATTGTGACGGTGCATGCCCCGAGAGCAGCACACGGAGTTCGATACCAAAGTACTCGCATTTATAGTCCGTTGTTTATGTATAAAAGCATTAAACAATCAGACGAAATATAGTAGATAAATATGTAGCGTATATGTGCACTGATAAGGTGGGACGCTTCACCTGTGTAGGGTAACGCGTAATACCGTGTGATACCATATGGCAGGTGACGCTCCGTACCCCTGCGATAAGTTTCCATAAAGGGCTATACAGTACATGCACCCTTTCAGTTTACAGTAGCGACTGCAGTCTTCACTACTGGTAACCAGAAGCGATCGTAAAACGTCTGAAGATAATCCGGTCAGATCGCGTGCAAGTTGTCCATAGTCGCAGCGTATCGAATCGAATCGGTACTCTAATACCGACCGACAATGAATAATGAACAAATCGGGCCCGTGGGCGGACCTTTCCCGGCAATAATTGACCCCACTACCTCTGACAGCAGAGCGACTTTTTATTAATCACACTAGGGGATCTTTAAAAGCGCCGTAAATTCCTCCAGTGGGGTCTGAAAAGCCTTTTCCCCATCTGGTTGCAGATGCATGCATTCCAGAGTTCGAAAATCGCATCAGTGGTGATGATATTAGTTAACACTTTAAGCAGTTTCCTCGGCTGACCCTAATTTTTGACTTACGACCTTTAAATTCAATAAACTTCGAGAAGGTGTCAAAGTACATGCGTGCGCTGAATTATATCGTGAGTTATCGTGTTAGCAGAACAAAAACTCAGCTGGCCGAAAACAATACTGACGTCGTCTCCGCGTGTAGTAATGAACGAAAGGTGGCTCACCAGTCGTTGTGTTTGTCGTCTATGATGAGCAGAACCTTGCAGTGCTCTTTGTTGAAGACAACCCTTTGCGGTCCATGCACGGCGGTTACTCTGCTTTATTATAGGTTCTCTGACGCTACGCAACTCTATTTTTGACGTCAACTTAACCTGAACTCGTGCTTTCTTGTTGAAGACGACCCTCTGCGGCGTCACGGCGTTGGTCACGTTGGCGGCGGCTGAGCTGGCCGCCGCTGCCGCCTGGGACAGAATGCCCCGCGTCATGCCGCCGACGCTGGACAGTGACGGAAAACTAGGAGCGTTCGACATGTTCAGCTTGCTGCGGCCCTGACGCGGCGGACCACCCACTGCGCGCACCGCATACATGTCGAAAACATTCGCGTGCGAATAAAAAAAGCATCGATAACATGTTTTAAACTTCGACAAAAAATGCGAAAACATGCGTGTAACATAAACGTTTAACTCCAAGTCTTCTTCTACTGCAACGCGCAATAAAGCGGGGTTTCCATTCAACGCACGCAACGTAAGCAACGCACGCAACAAAAGTACGCAGAAAAACGCAGCTGACGTAGATGACGCAACGGACAAAACGCAGCGATAAAAGCGATCTTTGCGTCAGTTACGTCACTTGCGTTTTACGTCGTTACGATTGTTGCGTTGCGTACGCTGCGTTGGATAAAAACCTAGCTCAAGTCATTTAGCTCACAGTCGTAATCACTGTCTGTGTCAGAATAAAAACATTCACATACTGCAGTAAAACGGGAAAAATACTAAATGACACACACTGTAAAAAGGCTGAACGCAATTTGCTAGCGAAAGTGCAGCTTATTTTTAATTTCGTGTTGCATGTCTTTAAAACAAAACATACGACGTTAAAAAACGAAAACTAGTTTTCTCCCCGAAACACTTATACAAACATATTGACAAAACATCAGTAGCGTTCACGCTGTACCGGGAGCTGTAGCTGGGGCCTGATGGGGATCGTCGCTGTCTCGTCCGTCACGGTAGATGTACAGTATGCAACCAGCCAGCCAGCCAGTCAGATCAACTCAGCCTGGCAATCCCGTCACGGTAGATGTCGTCGGAGCTGAAGCGTCGTCTCAGGTAGTTCATACCTGACGATAGATTCTCACGAAACATCGCCATCACACCTGCATTGCATTAACACGAGCGGACATTCGTAAACGTGAACGTATCTGAGATACTCCTAGAATATCAGTGAAAAGAAGTATAGCCACGCTTCCGCAGAAAGCCGGACATGGACATTCGTCTCTATGGTATATACATCGCAGCTACGTGCCTGAATATTTTTCTCACTTTGCACTCACTACCGCTACTGGTTACAAACATTTTCAATTTGTTGATATTCATGTGTACTCAGAAGAACGAACGAAAGAAAAAATAACACTACCGAAACAGAAAGACGATTGACCGATTGCATATGCTGTAACGAGCGCGTATACGATACGTTTATGATACAGTTTAAGCGGCTGTTAAAGAGACATTGCTGAGATCGCTGCGCATTGTGGCTAACTGGTGAATTGCGCCTGCTAACTACTAAGTCATCTTACTTACTTACTTACATACTTACACCAATGTTGATCACGGGTCGGATCTATACATGGGTATAGGCACATTGTGCGACGCACTAGCCCCATATCCGTGGTCTGGCAGTGTAAATTTGTGTCTGGTTAAAGGTTAAAAACGGAGATCAACGTTGCCCTGTTGGCCTTCTGCAGTTTACGCTTTTATAATATTTTCTAATATTTTCTATTTTTATAATATTTTATAGTATTTTCGCCATTTCGTTGCGGATCATATCTCTGTTAGATCTGCTTGAGGCTTGAAAACCGAAGGGCGAAGTCTCCAAAGACGTTATAAATTTTGAAAGGTGCGACATTTTTTCGCACATCTGACAGTTTTGTGCTTTCACGTATACATAATAACAGATCAGAAAAGCCCACGAAAACGACGTGCCGTGCAGCAGACATACAAACGGTTAATCAGTCACTGAAGGACTCCATCCGATGCTATTACCAGAGTCCCGTCGCCTGTCTATTAATAATTAACTGGAACATGCAGCAGCGACGTTAAGGTTTGCCTTGTAGCCTAAATGGCAGGCCAACACGCAAACCGGTATGGCTGTCCACTAAAAGAAGAGCCTCTCGGGACACTGTTATGTAATGGTTGCCATCGGAGTGTTCCCTAGTTTATCGTTTAGAAGTAAGTAAGTAAGTAAATTGACTACTGCATAAAACTCAGCAAAAATGCAAAACAGTCACGAAAGCGAAACACACAAAACGTAGAAAAAAACAATAATGAACGAAAAACGTCTGAAAAACCCATAAGCACAACTCGGGAGCTGTAATTGATGTCCGCGGGAACGTAACGATGGACTGGAGTTTTGCTTTTCAGGTAATACAATCTTTACGCAGTGATCACAATCACTAAATTTTGTTAAAAAGATCCCGGGTACCATTATCAAAAAGTTCATGTAAATACTGTTAAGGTATTAACTGCACAATCATGACAGGTGCTCTTGTCAGAAACTAATCACATTTTCTAAAAAGTGCAAAAATAGTGTTCAACGAAAAACTTGCGGTGGCAAACGTTCTGCAACAAATCGCCCTTCCTCAGTGAAAAGTATGCTTTGAGAACAACTCAGATCAGCACTGCACGGTTGCTTTAGCAGTTCAGCTATTTGTTTTTTTTTAAATATCGCTACACACCACTTTAATACGACAAACAACTGGCAATACCACGCCTCACGCAGGTAAATAAAAAAGTTAAAAGTTAAAGCCGAAAACTCGTCCAAAAAGGGTGTAGCGAATATATGATAAAAGTAGTTTAGTTAAAACACTCAGTATGATCTGATCTGTTTCTCAAAGCATGCATTTTTCTCGCGAATAGCTTTGTTACAAAAGGTTTGACGACAAAACTCGACAAACTCTAGACGTATGCTATTCGTTTACTTATTCTTCGCAGCTTTATTTCGCTTTTGGTTTACTTTGTCCGGGAAGATAAATCTCTTGCTCGCTGGCGGCAGAACGATCGGTCAGTCGCCAATGAAAGTGGCGCGGTCCCCCAGCATAGCAGCAGATAGCGTAAGATTGATGACCGTGTATAAAGAAAGAACCGGATTAATTAGAGCCAGGCAAGCTGGTCGTATACTGAGCAGATACAATGAGCGGTTACCGTAGGAGGCATAGGAACGTTGTGATGACAACAACCGCAAAGAGACAGAATGCACCGCAGCCCAAAACGACTCACTATAAACAATTTGATTATCTAATTTCACTGACAGTGGGCTCTGATAAGTTCCGTAAGTAGTCGGGACGTCTATGCGTTTAGTCGCTATAGATTGTAGTAAAAACAGTACGTAGTACTAGCGTCGCGTTGTTCAGGGAAATGCAATAGCATTGAGAATTCAGAATTCTTATACACTGCGTCTCAAAAAACATCCCCGACATTTTCGACTGTAACTTGAAAAACCAATTGTCAGATTTTAATATTTTTGGTACAAATATTCCCGACACAAATTACCATCAAACAACCATTCAGTTTTCCATTTCACTCAACGTTTGTTTCTGCACTAGTTGGGAAAAACATAACCAACGAAATATCACTTTTTTATCCAATGCGATATGATTGCTTAATTAACATAACGCGCAAAACACATGTTGTTCACATTTCAAACACGTTGGCTAACATTTCATCCAGTTGGCTATTTTTTATCTGCCTGCAGTAAAATTGCTTTAAGTGTTGGCCCACTATGAGAACACAGGCAAGAAGACGCTTTCTCCATTCATTGACAGCAGTGTCGATAATGTTCTGTTCCAGACCAATTCAAGCTGTACCAGGGCCTGTCCTAATCCTCGGGGCGGGGCGGATCGTCGGGGCACCATCTGATTGGTTTAAACGATCACGTGACTGTGACGTAGGTGATCCGAGTTTTCGGACTGTGTTTCAAACGAGCCATG
>Ga0056128_1002170_pt1 | contig 22965 bp, 9 predicted proteins | sample WorMetLIZISLAND2_FD_71113 | JGI IMG/M metagenome (GOLD analysis project Ga0056128, IMG submission 71113) | Marine gutless worms symbiont microbial communities from Max Planck institute for Marine Microbiology, Germany - Olavius geniculatus... ... | reverse complement strand
TCAACATTGATAGGGCCTCTGTTGAAGAGCATCCCGAACAGCATAATTGACTGGATTTAAGTCTGGGTTGTTTGAGGGTCACATGCCAGGCTCGATCAACGTTGATCACGCAACCGTTCAGTGGCATTGCAGGCTTGAGTGCGTCATCTGATATTTCACGAGGTAGTGTAGCGACACATTTGAGGTGTGGTGGGATCTGTAGTGATAGTTTCATTACTAATTGTCTCCTGATTCTGATAGTGAAAGAATTTTGAAAATCGGTTAATATTTGGTGAAGTTATGAGGTATACAAAAAACTGTGCCATTTTTTGGCCCACCCTGTAAATTCGTGAAAAATTTGGGCCAGGGCTCAACGTGAAGCTGTCTGGTGTTGTAAATCTCATTTGGTGAATCCTGGTCCACGGCTGCTGGTTTGTCAAGCTGTCGATTATAAATGTGATGAAATGGCCCGTGCTCCAAAACCCCTCAGCGGGTTTTGCTATAACTTGACCTTAATTCCTTTCAGGTAAGGGTTGTCCTTCCCCCAATTTTGGTCTTGGTCTGCTGTCCGGTTTTGGTGAAGCAGTAGATCTATAATAAAAAACGAAGCAAAAGCATGAAGCCTCCCGTTTCTAATGTATGGATGGCCTAATAACAGGCTGTTTTGTATGTTGTGATGGTTGTATATGTTCAGAACTCTGGAAGCGCTGAAGTCTAATCTGCCAGTTCAGAGCTCATCGTACCTCGTGACAGGCAGGCAGAGTTCCTCGCTAGATCTAGCACGAGTGAACAGACGCATTGCCGATGAACTGTGTCTGGCCATGCTGCGCTCACTGCCTTCCCATCATTTCTCTCTCACCTCGCCTCGCTTGTCTCTTTCACCGACCGAGCTTCTCGCTTACAAGGCAAGATCACTACAGTGTTCTGTTTACTCTGCTGCTGATTGATGACGTGATGTAGCTGTGCTAAGGTTAAAGGTTAAAGGTGATGTATAGCTCTTTATAGGAAACCCATCTCAGAGCTATGGAGCATCACCTGCCATATGGAATCACACAGTGTTACCTGCCACCTGACACAGGTGAATGCGCCCACCTTAACCCCAGCCAGATAGGCCGATACTTGATTTACCAACCCCAGAGGGATTGAAGGCTGAGTTAAACTAGATTTCTCGTTACATATCGAGATGTTTACCTGCCTGCAGGCAGTCACCCATCCAAGTACTAACATGGCCCAGCATAGAGCAACTTCATCGATCGGACACAATTCGTTATCATTATGCCACATCACGATAAACAAAGTTACGCTATGCCAGGCGCAGTTGATACCAGGATGGGTGACTGTCTGTGGCAGTGTTTTTTCTAAAACTTTTTGCTGCAGCAGAACCCTACACAGGCATGAAGGTCACTTATGGAACCACATGCATTCATCCCTGAATCCAGAGACCTATGAGAGGTTGCTTTACAGGTTGTCAGTGGACTCATTTTTTTAGCAGGGCAGAGCCCTCATGAGGTCGACAAAGCAGGCAAAGATGACCGATTATATTGTAAAATTTGGCCACCTTAGTAGGCAGCAATACATTATTGTATTTAACCAAATTCGATGGGCAAGGCAGTCGTTGATGCCCTCAGAAAAGACAAATGTCTTTTTAATTTTCTTTAGCTGAGTGTTCAAAGAATTGAATTAACTAAGTAAATAGTCAAACAATTTCGTAACCATAATTTTAATCAATACATTTTTTTCTTTATTTTTGATAATGCACTAATCCTCGGAGTTGAGTAATGTTGTGCTTAGGCAGCCTACGTTATAATTTAGGCCTAAAATGCAAATATGCCAAGATTACTAACAATGCAAAGTGATTCAACACAGTAAGTCTGTGCAAAAATAGACATGTAGAAATGCAATTTCAAACAAAGAATTTGATGCTGAGTATTTCTATGATATTATCTGTTGTGATTTTGCACATTAGGTTATTTTTTACTGGCCAGCTGTAGAACCCTTCACAAATGCAAAGGGTTCTGTGGAACCCCAGTTGAAAATCGGTGGTCTATGATATTAAAAAGGCGTAAAAATGGTAGTTGTTACGGCCATCAGTGCTTCTGCATAACACTAGACCTTGTTATCAGGAATGCTGGCATACTGACTCAATCAGTTAAATTTACTGGCTGTTAATAACACCGACTATCCGGTCCACTTGTTGTTAACTTTTGCTAGCTCAAAGTGCTGAAAAGCGAGATGAGCACAGTGGTTTATTTTGGATTCGGGGAGGGGGGGGCATGCGAAGCAGCACAAAACCTAAGCCTGTATTAGTTGTTTGGGAGCAGTGCCTACAGCAGGGCTACAGCAGGGGCCTGGTCAGGAAGAAGCTGAAACGCTTTTAGCTTAAAGGACGTTCAGTGAAGGTCAAAAATTAAATTTGCCCAGTTTTTTTGCTGAAATGTAGAAATGCAGAAAACCATAGATATCTTTGTTGTCTTGCCAAAGGGAGCTGTCTTTTCATCTCCCCCTCCATGTAACTGTCTATGCATGCGCAATCTTCACTCAGCGGTCATGGTTATGGTTGAGATGTAACAGACATTATTCTAGTTTGCCCATGTGACTGATATTGCTGAATGCAGACTCCAGTGTGTCAATCTATAAACGCAAGGCTAAAGGTAATGGTTAACGTAGTTTGCCTGGTGTATGATTGAATGAGTGAGTGGCGTTTAATGTTCCACCCGACACAGTATACCGGTGGGTCATTTCGGGGATGGCCTTTCCAGGCAGTGCACACAAACACATAACAATGAAACACAAAGTTTAAGCTTTACAGAAAAAATGCAAAAATTGACCTTAGCCTAAAATTGTAAGAACTGTCTACATGGTGTTTCATAAAATGATGGCACCCTTTTTTTCTTTCATAATTCACTCAAATGATGATCAATTTACACGAAATTTTTACCACATATAGCTGAAAAAATACTGATTTAAAATATTTTAACAAAATATGGCTGTGAGTTGAATATTCTTTGCTAGTCCTGATGTAATGCTGACGTCATAATGTGCCATGAGTACAAACTTGCTTGTCGCAATCGGTGCTGACAGACTTGCTGAATAGCTGCCCTGTTTTGATGGTTCACTGATGACAAACTATTGAAGTTTTACTATTGCAGCCACAAAAAAACGCCAAAAATGATCACTTTCACATGCTTCTGGGGATAGCTTAATTTTTACACTTTCCAGCAAGACAGTGCACCAGCACACACTGCTTGTGCGATGGTTGAGTTTTAGGATCGTGAGACGCCTGATTTCATGCCTCCGTGTTGCTTAGTGCCGATACAATGAACATTTTTCATCAGTGAACCAGATATAGTTCACCATCGAAGCAAAGTAACATCTGACAGCACCAGTTGAGACAAGCAAGCTTGTACTCACGACACATTATGATGTCAGCGTTACAGAGTGGTGGTTTTAGACCCGGGCCAGGGGGGGACACTGGCCCCCAGTTTTGCTCCAGCCCTCCCATTTTTATGGTCACCCATGATTTTTTGGCAAGGATAACACAAATGTTCGATTTTTTTTTGCATTTTTAAATTTTAGAAAAATATGTAAATTTGTTTGCCTATGATTCATGTGTTTTTTGTGTGTTTTTTTGCTGTATGTTTTTATGTGTTTTATGTCTATATGGGCCAAGTGCCTGAAATAAAACTGATGATGATGAAACAAAAAGTGATTTAGCTTTAGGGGGCTTCGGCTCCTTGACCTCCTTCCCAAGGGCTCCGACTCTGGACACTGCTGGGGGCTCTGCCCCCAGACCCCCATTATAGGCTTGCGCTATCACGCTTGCCATGGGGCCACGCCCCCCAGATGTTGCGAGCCAGAACTGCCACTGGCGTTCCATCATGACTAGCAGTGGCGGATCCGAGGGGGATGAGGGGATGCATCCCCCATCAGCCAGACCAAGCAAAGGGAAAAGTGGCGGGGAGGGACCCCCACCAGCAATTCCTGGATCCGCCACCAAAGAACATTTAACCAATAGCCACATTTTGTTGAAATATTTCGAATCGATATTTCTTCAGCCATGTCTGATAAAAATTTCATGTTAATTGATCACCATTCAACTGAGTTATGAAAGAAAGAAAAAGGGTGTCATTTTTATGAAACGCCGTGTATTATGGGCATGCATGTGTAACAGTAATGGCAGTTTTAATAATGTTCCCCCTTATCCTCCAGACAGTCATTAATCTCCGAGTGCTGTCTATTAGAGGGTTGTGTGTGACTTTTATTGGTGCTGGTTTTTCTTGCAGGTGGTGAATGCATGCAGTGTGGATGGAGCGCAGTTGTCATCAGACTCCACTATGGAGTCACCTAGTGTATCATCAGTAGACACTGCTGCCGGCCGTCGTCAGTCGTTGCAGCTGAGAAGATTTCACACATGCACTCGATACGACGCCGTCACTTACAACTGCTGTCGGCATTGCCGTGGTGATGTGCACGTCGTCTGACTCAGACTGACAGACGTCTGCTGGCTTGGCGGTGTAACAGTTAGGACGTTAGACTTGCAATAGCGAAGTCGTTGGTTTGACTCCAGTTGGGTCGCTAGCCAAGGTCAACTCAGCCTTTTGTCCTTCTGGGGCAGGTAAATTGAGTACTGGCCTGTCTGGCTGGAGTTAGGTGGGGTGTGTTCACCTTTGTCAGGTGGCAGGTAACACTGGGTGATCCCATATGGCAGGTGATGCTATGTAGTTCTGAGATGCGTTTTCCATGAAGTGCCATACCATTTGACGTCCAGAGGCGCATTTAAGCATGCAGAGCCTGTTTTGTCAAACAAGGCCCGACTGTAACAGGTCTCAGAATGTCAGACAACAGTGCAGCATTTTCAAGCCCGTGACAGTCTTCTTTATATGATTTGTTGCAACATTGAAAAGTTCACTCGGTGCAGCACAGCATTCTTTGACCTGGGGAGGGCTGTATGCCATATTCCAAAATCTGATAGTTATGATGTAACAGTTTTAATGTTGAATTCATGGTGAATTTCTGTACATTAATGTCAGAAAATCTATGAGGCCCCACAGACATATACACCGTGTCCGGAAAAAAAAGAGTCTACACTTTTTCCTGAATAACTTTAACAAATGTAAGTTTACTTTTATAATTTTTGGCGCACATTATGATAATGATACGCTTTACTAAAACATCTAAAACTCATCTTCAAAATTTACTTCTGACTGAGTAGGGGGGCCTATAGCTAATGTAATCGTGACGTCATGGAAAATGTCATTTTCACGGAAAGATAGTCTAAATGAGCCTCTGCAATACGAAAACAAGAAGACTACTGAAAGAAAATTTTAATAAAAAGCTTGAGACATTGTTGACATAAAAATAGGTTACTTTTGATCAAAATTATTTAACTTAATCTTGATTTTCGCCATGTTAAGTGTGGCCGTCATGTGCAACGGGAACGTCGTTGTGCAGCAGCCGTTATCAGCGAGCAGCGTCATTTCTGCAGCATGCGTTAGCATCGCCTTAGTGTACATTTGTAAAAAAAGTTGTTGACTCAAAAGTTGGTTAATAGCAAGTTTTGTCACTGTTGCTGACTACTAAGGCAGCTACAGGCAAAAAAGACTATTTTTATGCATTTCTGTTTATTTTGGTATGAAGTAAAGTAAGAATATGAAGAGTGTATTTTTCACAGTAAAGTGGCATCAGTATTCAGACAAAGTGGACTATCAGTACACTGTTAGTTGCGCATTACTTTTTCAATGTTGCCTACCATAAATTATAAACATACGTTCAACCTTTAATAAAGTTAGTGACCAAAACACTGTTAGCGTTTTTCACCTTGGATACAATAAAAACGGCATTTTCGATGACGTCATAATTACGTCAGCTTTGCATAGTGACATGGCAATACAAAGAGAAAACATCTCGACATATCAGGACGACTCGTGCCAAAAATTATGAAAATAGGTTCAACTCTGTCAAAGATATGTCGAAAATACCGTAGATACATGACAGTAAAGTCACTGCATTATGGAAGGCGTCGTATCTATGTTTCACCATTTACGTCCAGCATGCTGTCTGTGAATGCGGCACAATTTTGATTGTATGTTTTACGAAAAAGTAAATGAACACAGATGAATCGCAACCAACACTACATAATAAAAAAATAAATGTTCAACTATTTAGTATTGATTACAAACAAATCGAACCGATGCAGAAGCAATATGGTGTTTGTTCATTAGTAGTGAAAAACAAAGCGTCTCGTTTGACTGGCGATGCTGCCCCTGTGTGAGGGCCCTACAGTTTTAGCAAACATGGTCTAATTGGGTTTGAATCAGGTTGCACCAACATGTATTTAGTAGAGCTGTCAAGGCGTTAATTTTTTTAACGCATTAATGCAGTGCGTTAATTTTTTTAATGCGTTAATTAACGCGTAAATTAACGCACCCAGTCCCGTCGAGATGGAGAGTAGGAGGTAAATTACTCTGGGACCCGCCTGTCGAATATAGAAAGTTAGAAAAATGAAAAAAAAAGTTTAAAAAACACATATAATTTTTATTTTTTAAACGTATTTAGACTATTTACTATTTAACTATTACAGTATTTTTATTTTGTATATCATCTCTTTTCCATCATAGAATCCATCATTTTGTGATGGACTCTATTAGGTTACGCTTACGCGAATTGCTTGCTTACTGTCTTCTGTCAGTTTCGTGCATATGTTTGTATGTCTGTCTGTTCATTTGTGATTGGTGAATAAATAAAGATTTAAAAATGTAATAAACTTTAATAAAGTAACTATCAATATCAACTATTAGCCTGTCAATGAAATAAATAAGTAATTGTTTATTTACAGTAGTGATGAAATGAAAATAGTTTAGTTACTTGATTTCATTTGATTGTCATATAACCGCAGTTTAATGAAATATTCGAACTTTTGCTGCACAGAATTTAGTAACTGAATGAAATAAATTTACGCATGTGCATTAATTTTTTTAACGCGCGTTAATTTATTAACACATTAACGCGTTAATTAATGCGTCAACTGTGACAGCTCTAGTATTTAGTCATGATTATCTGGAGATATGATTATCAGAAGTTCAGAGCTAAAAGCTGTTCACTGTATTGTTGTGTATGGCAAGTCATATCTCAGCTTAATGTTGTATCTTGTATTCATTTTAGCAAGCAACGCTTTTTTGTCAAATGTATACATTTTAATTGTTCTATTTCATGAAATGTGGAACGCTAATTTACATGCATTGGGTGGTAGTTGTTGCTAGTGTGATCAAATGAGTGATGGCCATTTTCTTTATATATGTATACTAAGAGTATGTAATGAGATGATATGTGTTTCTTGTTTCTTCGATTGTCAAGGCGAAACCTGGCATACTCGGACTTCTAGCCTTCTGGGTTAGGTAAATCGAGCACCAGTGATTACTGGCCTGCTTGGCTGGGGTTAAGGTGCATTCATTTGTGTTGGGTGGCAGGTAATACTGTACAATCTCATATGGCAGGTGATGCTCTGTGGCTCTGCAGTTGGTTTCTTGTGAAGGCACATTTTAACGTTTAACCCTTTTACGGTGAAAAAGTGGTCTGAACTTAAAAGTATGGTAAGATCGAAATGCTAGGTTGATGCCATTTCACGTGTTTTTGCTGCAATATTGTATGATTGTGTGTTTTTCTTGAGTTAACGTACTGCAGAGGTTATTTATTCAAGAAAAGTATGCAGAGTTTAATACACTGCAGGCATTGACAGCCAATGACACCGCTGGTGGTTAGATAGAGAAACAGTAACGGTGCAAGCTAGTATCACGAAATCTTCACCGTCGGCTGCCGCAAGGACTCTAGTTTATCGTGACAAAATTTCGCGTCCGTGGGTGTGGGGGTTCCCCACGAACGAGGGCGTCAAAGAGGGGGTACCCCCATAAAAGACGTTATTTTGCAGTTATTGGTTAGTATAGTGTGAAAACGGTTGCAGATAGGTACAGACATGCTGCTTATCATAACAAGCACTGGTGAAAGGCTTTTTAGATTTATTAACATTGATGACCTTGAACTCCCCAAAAGGGGTTTTTAGTGAATTTTTCGAAATTTTTGGATGCAGCGCATATTTCAACACTGAATTGCGACGAAATGGCTGGAGATAGACCAAGACAACCTGCGTATAAGTTTTTAGCACTAAACGTAGATTTTAGCAGTCCAAGTCCCGACCCCTAGGTTGAAGGAGGCCGGCGTAGGCGGGCGTCAAAGACAGCTACCCGTTTCCCCTAAAAGTGGTTATTTTACCGCAATTATCTCGTGTAGCGTGAAAACGGTTGCAGATAGGCACAGATATGCTGCGTGTCATAACAAGCACTGGTGACGGGCTATTTAGATTTATCAACATCGATGACCTTGAACTCCCAAAAATGGGTTTTTAGTGAATTTTTTGCAATTTTTGGATGCAGCGCACATTTCAACACTGAATTGCGACGAAATGGCTGGAGATAGACCAAGACAACCTGCGTATGAAATTTTCAGCACTAAACGTAGATTTTCGCAGTCCAAGTCCCGACCCCTAGGTTGAAAGAGGCCGGCGCAGACGGGCGTCAAAGACAGCTACCCCCCTAAAAAGTGGTTCTTTTACCTCAATTATCTTGCGTAGCGTGAAAATGGTTGCAGATAAGCACAGACATGCTGCATATCATAACAAGCACTAGTGATGAGCTTTTTAGATTTGTCAACGTCGATGACCTTGAACGACCTTGAACCCCCCTCCCCCGAAAAAGGGGGTTTTGGTGAATTTTTTCGCAATTTTTGGCTGCAGCGCACATTTTAACAGTAAACTGCGACAAAATGGTTGGGAGATAGACGAAGACAACCTGCATATAAAATTTTCAGCATTAAACGTAGATTTAGCAGTGTTCGTCCCGATCCCCTAGGTTCAAGGAGGCCGGTGTAGGCGGGCGTCAAAGACGGCTACTTCCCCCGCGAAAGTGGTTATTTTACCGCTATTGGCTCGTGTAGCTTGAAAACGGTTGCAGATAGGCAGAGACTTGCTGTTTATCATAACAAGCAATAGTGACAAGCTTTTTATTTGTGTGAACATCGATGACCTTGAATGTCATTGAATTTCTAAAATACCGGCTTTAGTGTTTTTTGGCAATTTGAGGCGGCGGCATAGATTTCAAGAGTGAATTGTGTCGAAATGGATATAGATCAAGACAGCCTGCGAATATGAACTGCTAAGGCTGTCGCGCGTCTTATGAGCTTTGTTCAAATTGCTTGTTTCTTTCCTTGCGCGCGGTTACAGGCCAGCCCGGTGGACCGACCGACGCCGCTAATGGCTCAAACGAAGCGTCCTGACACCGGACACATTTCTTATATGTTTTCGATTAAAACTTTTTTTAAAATTTCCCCCTTTTTACGCTCCAATTTTTAAAATTTTGCATTACGGCTTATGGAGAGTTCAAAGCAGTATAACTCGGTCCCCGTAAAAGATAATTGCGCGCTGTTTTCACCTACCCCCCTAATTTCGGGCCCGGGCTATCCGATGGTGTCATTTAAATTTCTCCCCTGACGACCTCTGTTGCCATTGCAACGAATTTTGGGACATAATTGACTATAACTCGGCCATGGCAACCGACTGTTGATATTCAAGGACAAAATTGGCTGCAGCACAGCATATATTAAAATGTCTCCGACATTGTTACATCGCACATAAATTTTTCCTTGCACCAACTTCCATTATCCGTTCGGATGTATCGTCATCATATATTCGTTTAATGTACAGTTGACAAGCGCAACTTTCAACAACGCAAGCACAAAATACATAATAAATCCAAAAGCATGCAAGCGGAAGCATCTCATAGTTTGTCCAAACGCTAAGAACAATTTTAACGAAACTTACTTTCAAAAACTATCGTTACAGACAAAACAAATGGCTGGATTTATGGCTAAAAACACTAAAAGCAGACAAACTAATCGAGTGTCGTAATAGGTTTGTTAGCTAATGACCGTAAATTGAAAGAAAACAGTGAATAAATTCATTGTCATAAAATCAAACACCAAAAATTTTGACAAAAATCAACTAAAAACAGCAAAAGTTAGAGCAAAAAACTACCCGTTTACAAAGCTATGTAAGGGCGATATGAGTCAACACTCGAAAACGGCAAAATGGTTTTGAGGCGATATTATCGCGTGTTGAATTCCAGACTGGCTCTTACAAGACTAGCCATCCTAAATACTTGAAATAAAAAAAGTCCGAAGTCGCAAGCTGAAACAATTTAGAACGCCAGTCCGTGCCGACACCAGTAAAAACTTACTGAACGGATATAGGCCCTTGCATTCATACAAGCGGCTCTACTCAGCTTAGCTTAGCTTAGCTTGGCACCTATCCTGTGTCAATTAAGCAAAAGTATCTAGAACGAAATTTTGTTCTGAATACCGTAGCCTAGGCCTATTTAGAATGGCTAGTCTTGTAAGGGCCAGTCTGGAATTCAACATGCCCTTACATAGCTTTGTAAACTGTGAAAGTTTTTTGCTCTAATTATAAGTCTAAAGGTGTGTTTAAACGACAGCAATGCAAAGAAATAATCTGCATGATCAATGATTGGTTTTAGTTCAGTTCGGTTCATCTTATTTCTGTCGCTGTGAATACAGCTTTAACAGTCTGATGTAGCATTTCGGCTATGCAGAAGGTACAGTTACAGCGCTATTTTTAACAAACAGTCTCACTGAATAATTTCCCCTGCATGAGAATTAAAGCAAAAAAAATACTGCACCTGGACTGGTGAAAACAGTTTCGTTTCAGTAGCGCTTTCAAAGCGAACAAAAAACCTGCATATTCTTGGGAGTCCAATATACAAATAGTGACTGGCGTCGAGGTCATTATTAAAAATTTTTGACCCGAAGTTCGTAATATGCTGCCCGAGATCGAAGATCGAGGACAACATGTTACGAACTGAGGGGAAAAATTTTCATTAATGATCGAGACGCCAGTCTCTATTTGTTTTGTTATACCTCAACGCTTCTACGCAAAATTTGTGGCATTGTTTTTTTTTCGAATAAAATAAACATTGTTGTTTGCTGATAACGTATGACGTACCGTTTAGCTACAATATATGCTCATAGAACACTATACAACGTACCGTTTAGCCACAATACATGAATTCGGCATCGGCGTGCTCATATATGTTTCGAATGTTAATGAGGCTTGACTGGCGTCGGCGTGATGACAATGCCAATCAAATAGTGCCCTCTGGGAGGGCACTAATGTCAATAGTGCCTCCATAGAGGGCAATACTATGTCACTGCGTTGTTGCTGAGGCGGTGACTATGGCGTATTTGTGAACGTCACCTGCCGTGATTTGGATCAATAGCGTTCAGATATTTTGCGTTGAGGTATAAGGACGGGTTTTTAGGGATGGATGGCAACCGGAAGCGTGGAAATTTTTTTCACGTTTTAGTATTGAAGCAGCTTAGTCAGCTTCCCTTAATGAGACGCTAAACCGATGCACAAGAAGAAACGACAAGGTATAGAATGAAAGCGCTATTATAGACTGCTATTAGCTGGAAAAGGTTCTCGGTTGATTCGATAACATACAGTTTAGATGGATTACTGAGTGTGTCAGCTGGCTTATGTAACAAAAATGCGGTATTGATATTCTGGGATTTTGATGCGTTGCTGAGTCCATGTCCAGCCACTTCGCTTCGTCGCTTCGTTGCTACAATATCAAAACACAGAACGTGCTGTGATGTGAGCTCTTTTACCTCAAAATGCGTTTATAGACGATCTACTGGAGGTGTCTCCAGCTATAGGGCACCGTAAACGTGATGCCGCTTTTCAAGCTGTTGACTTCCAACTGTTTTAATTTTACAGGCCACTCCGTGCACAATTTCCGACATTTTGCTGTATGTGATTAGCTGCTTATTTCGTTATTATTATTATTATTATTATTATTATTATTATTACTTTTTATAGGCTATTCACTGTTTAGAATATTCGCTGTTTTAGGTTCATTTCATAATGTTTCGTGTATGTCCCTTAACCTATTTTTTTATTAGTTTTTTATGTTCCGCGCACCAAATCCTGATGGCTAGGGGGCCCAAACCTAAACCATAACCTCTAAATACAGCTGTAGATGGCATGAACACGTTGCCGTACCGATTTGGGTCCGCTATTCCGAAAGTTCATTATTCCCACTAACCTTAACCCCAGCCCTAACCTTAACCCTAACCCTAAACCTAAATCTAACCCTAGCATTGTAGCTCGTATCTGCACAATGGACTTTCGGAATAGGAGACCTTCGGAACAGCGGGCCGGTACCACCGTACCAGTCAGCCTGGATTTATGAAATGTCATTTGCTAAATGACGCAGTTTATTACTGCCCGCGAAAGCCACTGCGGCTACACGCAGGGAGTACTTAGCCTTGAGCAAGACGATATTGTTTCATTACAGTTTACTTCGCAATGTGTTGGTCCATAAAAAGCGAGTTTGGTTCAGTAAATTTCGTTAGCTCTGTGTGCATGCGCGCCTTTAGACCAAGAGTGTGTTGTAATAAAATGACCCGTCCCTGGCCGTTACAAAAAAAATTAATATATTTGCAAAACATGCAACTTTTTAAAACAAAATGATAGGCTAAGCAATGAGGAAATATGCCACAGATAAACAACGTTTGTCCAATACTGCAAAAGTTCACGCAAATGGTATGACTTTTCGTCTTTAATGTACTATTCTTAAGTGCACACTGAGCTCATCATTCTGTCACATCTAAACCTATGGATAAACCGGAGACTAAATCAAAATTGCAAAAAATAAACGATTGCTAGTATAATAACGGCACTACAGCAGGTCCTAGATTTATATGTAACTAATTCTATTTTGTAAATAAGTGTGTGCTCTGCAAATTATTGATCATGGCGGGACGAGTTGCCGCACGAAACGATCAGAAAATAAGACGCGGAAAGAGTCCGCGTGCATGCTTTCGTCAAAGCAAAAGTCGGACAGATAGACTTGCACTGCAAAACAGTTTATAAAAAACTTAGCGATTAGCCTAATTATTGTGAAAAAAACTAATGTATTTTCTTCTGCATTTCAGACGTGACAAATGCTCAACATACGCCTGTAGTCTAATTGATTTGTCTGCGTAGTTGAAAAACTCGTCTTTATATTCAAAGCTGTGCTAATTCGAAACAGAGACAGTTTGGATGATAAAATGTGCATCAGTAACTTTCGCACGGCAAATTGTGTCCTATTGAACTATGCGAAAAATAATGCTAGGCCTAAGTATTTGTTTAATGGGTCTTTTTCTATTACCGCACACTGTAGTTAGGCTTACCATGTGTTCATCGGTGTGTTGTATGCTATGTTGCGGATGCTACATCATCGCGGGTGCGTTGGTATTCGACAGTCGACGAGTTTTGGTCGCGTGATGCAGTGTCATCTCACCAGCGCCTATACGCCACCGACACACGACAACACAATATTATAGCGCCTATACCGTATTTCAATAACGTACTATTTTATGTTTTAAATAACTCAGTATAACAACGGCCGATTTCAATAAATATCGGCATGCAGTATAAAGTGAAAGAATTTGACGTAAACGGCTGCAGTTTTGTCTACGTCACCTACTGTTGCCACACTACTTTGTGAAATGCCGAAGTCGCAGTTTGGCCGCTTACGACAGTGAATTCATACAAGGACGTAGGGCGTGCTTCGGCTCAGAAATGATTAACTGAATAGCGAAAACACGACTGGCAATTACTGCCTCTGAAACTCACACGTATGCATCACATCATCTTTACCTCCGCCAAGGAGGTAATGTTTTTGCCGGTTTTTGTTTGTTTGTTTGTCTGTGAGTCAGCAAGATAACTCGAAAAGTTATGGACGGATCTTTCTGAAATTTTGAGGATATGTCGGGAATGGCACAAACTACAAGTGATTCAATTTTGGGCGTGATCAGGCAAGAATCCTGGATTCTGGTCACTTTGAAATTTTCGTTACCATTGCGTTAAAGGGGGCATATGGGAACCGCTGGCAAAGTGAATATGGTGACGCCACCTGGCGAATAACATTGCCTTGGCGGAGGTACCTGCGGGCTATGACTGCTTTCTAGTTAGCTTATTACTACATGCTCAAAATGTTCTCCTTTAGCACGAACGCAAGCACGTAGACGCTGACGCCACTCACCAACAGCACGTTCAATAACCGCGTGACTCAGAGCGCCCACTCGCTGCTGATGCGTTGTTTAAATTCGCCGACGTACGGTTTTTATACGATTAGTGCTGAATAAGTAAGACTTTGAATGATTTCATAGTCTCAATGATTTTCTGAGCCGGTGTCCAGTAATGAATAATTGGAAAAAAAACTACGACTTTTGCGGTCGAACATGCTGAACATGCTTAAATCCGTTTCTGGTGGCTAACTGTGCCAGAATGCAGAAAATCAGCAGACAATAAGACAAAAAGAATAGCGGCAACATCTAAAACCACATCACACACAGTGAATGGCAAACTAATGTTGGTTAAAGGTTAGACAAACGATTAGAACTCAAACAGCAATAACAACGACAGTTGAAACTATTAAGAAAAAAAGTCATTAAGAGTGGCGTCAAGAAAGGGGCAGGGGGAGAGGCATTTGTTTTTTCCCCTAAATATTGGGTTGTCGGAAAATTGTTTGAAAATTATCTTCATGTCAGAAAATGTTCGTCCAAAAATGCAACGTTTAGGGTTAACATCGTATTTTGATGAAATTCAGGGGCACAAACACCCATAATCAGGCCCGTTGAGAGTGTAGAGTAGAGGGTTTGTCCGCGACGACTTTGTCGCATAGTCGGTGTAATGGATTTGGACTTTAACAATCTGCATGCGAAGAACTGCGGTTCTGAAAGATTTACGAACATGTTTTCAAATAGATGAGCAAATAAAACTGTCGATGGCTAATAGCAATTGTTAAATTTGTTCAAACGGCATAAATATGTGGTGTTTTCCAGTTTATTTTGGTGTGTAGAGTAACGTACATGTAGTTAAGAGAGATGCCACTTTGTTTTGGCCCACCCGGTAAACTTATATTAGGCCTATAAATGAGTTACCTCTGCCTCCTCTTCCGCCTCTTTTAGGCTGATGAGCTAAACATTGCAAAACGCAATAAATGCATTTAAATCGTTACGCTAATAATTAACACAATATTGTGGTTGTGTTATATCATCCTTTAAAACAGTAAGTTAATAACCTACAATTTCTGGTATATATAGGCCTACTGTTAGTATTTAGTGTGCATTTCTACACAAATTGTGCGGTTCTAAATGAAATTATGGTTCTAAAACTGAACTGTGCAGCTGTGGAAGGGGCGTTAAATCGTAACATTTATCACAAGAAAAGATTAATTTTGATTATTCTGTTCACAGAACAGTTGGGGTTGCAATGTTCTGCAATCGAAATATTTAAAATTAAAACTCGTTTTGCTACTATTCGGCGGAGATTGCACTTAATTAATTCGCACGACGTTTGCTAGTATTCTTAAATGTTTTAACTGCATCCAATTTCGTTGCCACTCTGTCAAATTTCAAACTAAAATTATAACATTACCAAAATGTGCATGCAACTTTGCTTTTAACACCAAAAGAGCAAAAGTGTCTCAACTTCTGAAGGACTAAATTACTCCTCAGACCCCTACCGCGGGCCTCTACCTCTGGACACTGCTGGGGGAATTTCTACTACACTGTGTCCCAAAAAGCATCCCTGACATTTTAAACTGTAAGTTGAAAAACAATTATCAGATTTTGATAATTTTCGGTAGAAATATTCGCAACACAACTTGCCACCAAATGACCGTTCAGTTTCCCCCTCACCCAATGTATGCTTCTGCACTACCTAGGAAAATCAGATTAAGCAAAATACGTGTTGAAGATTTTGGGGTCACGATTTTGACCTTTTGATGTCATATGACGTCATTGGTCACGTGACCATCAGACTCAGCGTAGACACTTTCCTATTAGTGGTCAATGATGACCATGCATCTATCTTGCACGGTTACGGAGATACGAGGCCTCAAAAAATTTTGGGGTCACGACTCCGACCTTTTGGAGTCACGTGACCGGTCACGTGACGTCATTGGACACGTAACCATTGGACTCGGCATATGTGGTTTCCTATTGGTGGTCCATTGTAACCATGCGTCTAACTTGCACCGTTACGGAGATATAAAACCTCAAAGTTGAATTTGCCCAAGTTAAAGGCCAAAAGTTCACTGCGGATGCTCCGCGTCACGTGACCTATAGATTTCCAAAATGACCACATATTTGGAATTCCCGAAGCCATATTGTCTGTTCACTATGCAACTTTTATGGGCCTACGATGGCCGTTTATAGGTGAAAATTTTATACAGGAGCGTTTTTGGCCGAAAATTTTTGTCCGTTTTTTGGCCCAACTTTCGACTTTGGGAAGATTTTTGAAGGGTTGGATATTAACTTTAAACTTTCTACCTCTAAAAAGGCACACCCTTACGTGAGACCACGTCGTTTGAGCCATAATGCGTGAAAATCCGCCGGGCGGTCTGACCTGTAGATCGGTCAGTAAAAAAGGCATATATAATACTAGAAAAATTTTCGTTATATTTCACCCATTTGCCGATAAGCTTCCGGCCAATGGACGGATTTGCACGAAATTTTGCACAGAAGTCGTTTCTCGGACTTAATCACTTGTTTCAAATTTTGTGTCGATCGGTTGAGGGGTTTCGGTACTGCGAGGGGTTGAATTTTGCCATTCTCCATGGTCTGTTTATTGGTTTTTAAGTTACAGTCGAAAATGTCGGGGATGGGAAATTGCAAGTTATTGTTTTTTTGCATGCCGACAGCAAACTGAGACTCCAGGTAATGTGGTCCGTCACGCATTAGGTAGACCAGTCGATCCAGTAGTCGACGACTAGTTGACTAGTGACATAGTCAATAGCAACAGCACTCGCCACTTCTCGCACGCGCAGAGTTGAACACTGTGATCGGTCGCCTCGGCATCGCACTGCTCTCCCAGGTAAGGCGTTCTTATGCACGACAGGATCTATGCTTCGCGCGTGTTATAACCATCGTTGAGACGTACGTCTGTGTGTGTGTCTGTCTGTCTGTCACACTCTGCTATTGTATCAAAACGCCGCAAGCAAGAATCACGAAATTTTCAGTGTGAATGCTACAAAAATTTTGGATTTAGGACCCGTAAAGATTTTTCGCAATTCGTAAGGGGTTACCCCGATCGAGGCGCTAAATAAGCGGGAGTGCGAAAAATTGGCGATTTTCAGCAAATAAGTCGCCGTATCTTAAAAACGGTGCGCGATAAGGTCTAAGTTACTATTGATCACTAACACGAAATCCTATATGCCCTTTCTATTGATCCCAAAATCAACAACCTTGAACGACCTTGAACTCTAAATGAGGAGGTTTTAGTGATTTTTGCGATTTTATATTATAGGCTGCGGCGTACATTTTGAAAGTGAATTGCGCCGAAATAACTGGAGATAGACCAAGACAACTTGCGTATGAAATATTTAGCACTGAGCCTAAACGTTAATTTTTGTACTTCAAGTTTAGAATTTTTACGTGCAAAGAGTCCTGCGTAAGGGGGCCTCAAATTTAAATACCCCTTTCAAAATGCGCGATTTCTGCTAATATCACTGGCCTAATTTCGCGTAAAAACGGTCGCAGATGATCGATTCGTTTATTATGTTTGGCAGCAGATGCTGGATATATAAACAGTAGTACATAAAAGTTGACAATAAAAACGGTACAGAATCGTCAGATAAAACTAAAAGTCAATAAAGTCGTCATCAGAATCGTCATCAATGTCCATAGGAAAAGTGCGCAGCTTCATGTATACAGTCACAGACTTGCTGCTTATCATTAGAAGCACTACTAATGAGCTTTCCAGAGTACCCAATTTCTAAAAAATGCAGTACTTCGGTGTCAAAACTTAAAAGTGTAAAAAAAATTAAAATTCGTTCTGTGTGCTAAAGCGCGGCGTCGTGAGTTAGAAAGTAGACAGGAAGGGCGGGAAGGTGCTATTTTCCACTGATACTGCGAAGTACCGACAAAATTTAGACAATTATTGCAAATTTTCTACAGCTTTACACTGCAGTTTTGCATTAAAGGCTAAATGTTTCTACTATTGACATTTTCAGCCAAAATTTTGCATTTTGGACAAAAAAAGACTAAGCAATTTTCCAGGAGTTGTCCCCGCTAGCCTTGTCACGACGCCACTGTGTGCCTCTGACCAGTGTTCCAGTAGAGGAAGATAACAAGGCTGACGATGTGGGAGGCAAACAGCAACACGGCAAGGATGATCAGCACGATCTCGAGCGTCGTCAGGTTTATCTTATCTACATCCAACGTACAGTACGAGAATTAATTCTGACTTTTGGTTTCAAAGTTCGTCAAAATGTGTGAATTTTATGCTTTTTAAATGAGTAAAAATTTGCTAAAAAATCGTTTGCACATTTTAGATACTGCTTACAGCCTGACTGTCATGATAATTTATATAACTGGCTAGGCCATAGCCTTTGTTCGACTTCCAACGTTGAGTTGCGGCTGTTGCTAGTGACTGATGCCTAAGCGCACGAGTTCACGTAAACTTGAAACAGTAGACCTAATTTTAACTGCTGATACGTAAAGTAAACGCAAAGTCCTTTCCGAACCAGATCTTCGTTTCCGTAGCCCCCAACCAGACATCAGTTTTATACTGCGAGACCACCGTGACTAGGCTACTGCATCGCGCGGTGTGCTTTTTGCTAATACTCATTGCGCCTACCCACGGAGGGATGGCCAAGCTGAGTTGACTTAAGTGGACGATTACATACCGAGATGGTTTACCCGCCTGCTGACGGTTACTCATCGAAGTATTAACCGAACTTGGCGTTGATTAACTTTGTTGATGCGACCAATTAAGCCAAACCATCACGTTGACTGCTGATAGCTTACATAAATTAATTCTCGAATAATGATACAAAAGATCAGTGAAATTTCAGCTTGCACTTTGTATAAAATTGCAGTACATTGATGTGACAATACTCAAAAATTAAAAATAAATAATTTTGATATAAAATTTGTTTCTTGTTTTGAAATTTGCAAAACTTCGCGATTTTTTTACAGTTCTTCGCATTCGTAAATGCGAATTATTGAGATACGATGCAACGTTAACAGCAATAAAAACGTGCAGTTCTTCCTAAGCCATAAAGCCTATCGGGCCGCTTTTTCGTACGAATATTCCTGACACAACTTGCAATCAAATTACCGTTCAGTTTCCCACTTTACCCAATGTATGATTCTGTACTACCTAGGGAAATCAGATCAAGCACAATGTGTGTTGAAATAAACAGAACACCTGAAAAAAAACATCCCCGACATTATCGCTCGTAACTTAAAGAAAGATTATCAGATTGAAATAATTTTTGGCACATATATTTCTGACCCAACTGGCTATTTAATAAGTCTTTTAGTTTCCACCAACATCTGCTTTTGCAATACTTGGGGAAATCAGACCAAGCATAATACGTGTTAAAATGAATGAAAAAACGTCAATAAATTTTATCTATCCTAATCTGTGGGCCCCAACAACCGGTCTGTTACAAGATTTGATTGTCATGCAGCAGTATGTCTACCAAATGAAGTTTAGGAATGTTTGTGAAGTCAAGAAGCGACTGGTACAGCCTGGATTGGTCTTGAGCAGAACATTATCGATGCTGCTGTCAATGAATGGAAAAAGCGTCTTCTTGCACGTGTTCGCATAGTGGGCCAACACTTTAAGCAATTTTACTGCAGGCAGTTGAAAAATGGACAACTGGGTGAAATGTCGGCCAAAGTGCCAAAAATGTAAACAAAATGTATTTTTACGCATTATGTTAATTAAGCAATCATTATCGCATTCGATAATAAAGTGATATTTCGTTCGTTGTGTTTTCTCCAGGTAGTGCAGAAACAAACGATAAGTGAGGTGGGGAACTAAATGGTCATTTGATGGCAAGTTGTATCAAAAATATTCCTACCAAAAACTATCAAAACTTGATAAGTGGTTTTTAAGTTACAGTCGAAAATGTCGGGGATGTTTTTTGAGACACAGTGTATAACACAACTGAACAGAAACGATAACTTAGTATGGTTAAGACATAACACTCACTTTTTGAGCGCCTTGGTAGTTTTTCTGCAACGCAGACATATGCAAAGTCAGTAAATAAGTAAGTTCTTTAGGCTACTAGATACGCCACACGAGTATAGCCATGCATAGACTGTAAATTTTAGCATTCATCGTCCTCGTCGTCATTACTCACTGGCCCAAAGTGCAGAAGAAAATATATAACCTAAAACAAATTGAACAGTCTGAAGTGAAAAAAATTATTTGAGCCTAGGCAAAAAGTTTATCTGACAATCACCAAAAGTTCAAAACTGAACTAGCTGGCAACCTTCAGCAAGTGGCGTACTTGTTGCGTGTTCAAGTCAACACAGCCTCAGCTCCTACCCTCTGCATGACGGGAATGGGTAGTGGCTTGCGGGCCACGGGGTGACTGAAAACCTAATGTGGCTGATTGGAGCAATAGTGTGAACTTATGCGGTCAAAATTTTAAACCGCTAAAATTTACGTAAAACGCTTGCAATTTCATAATTATATTATGCAAGTTGTCTTGGTCTATCTACAGCCATATATCGGCGCAATTCATTCATAAATGTGCTTTGCAGTTTAAAATTGCAAAACGATCACTAAAACACTTATATTGCTGTTCACGGTCGTTCAAAGTCATCGATGTTGTTACCTCCGGAAAGCTCATCATCAGTGCTTCTTATGATAAGCAACAAATATGTACACATCTCCAACCGTTTTTACTCCAGACAAATCGATAACGGTAAAATGACCACTTTTGGAGGCAACATTAATCTGCTCACCCAGCAACACAAAAATGTTTTTACAAAAAAAACTACAGCATTTGTAGCCGTCCACGGTAAAAAAAATAATTCGCGACTTTGGCTTGCACCGTTGTGATACAGTCGCAGAGTGCGACGGACAGACAGACGCTTCTGTAATAGCTAAAACGCGCTGTTGCGCGTAAAATCATGGATAGGCTACATTTAACTTTACCTAACTAATGATCGAAGTGACAGATAACACACATAATTTATACACAGATTTGCTATATTCTTCACCAGCTTTGCACAGAACATCGTTAAAAGTGCGACATGTTTATGAATTTAGGCCTAATGTAAACATATACTATATTAGTGATGTAAGAACAAGCACGTGCACTCAGAAAACACAAAAAAACGATATACTTACTTGGACAGCTACCTGCAACGAGCAACATAGCATTAACAAGTTAACAACTCACTACAATGGCAGCATTGTGAAATTATTTTATCTAAGGCGTAAAAAATCATGTGCTCATAGTTGCCGCCAGTCCCCAAAAAACTCTGTCTCCAAAGTGTTCATTAAATTACATGTACTCAAAAATATCGTTGCGGTTTTTTGTTTGCTTTCAAAGTTTTACCAAAACGAAACTAAACTGTTTGCATCCATGGTGCAGTAAAATGTCACGTTGCTTTTAGTGAAGTGTTGTGTATTATTATACGAAAGTCATAAAATAACAAGAAATGTGAGCTAATGCTCACGAGACGCGCGAAAGCCTATAGCAGTTCTTGTTCGCAAACTGTCAGTTTATCTCCAGCCATTTTATCGTAGTTCATTCTTGGAGTGTGCGCTGCAGCCAAAGATCGCAAAAATTAATAAATTACTTTTTATTTTGAAAGTTCAGGGTCTTTCAGAGTCATCGATGTTGATACGACTTAAAACTTGCCGACTGGTAATTCCGTGATAGCCAGGCTACTTACTCGCTAGGCTTCAGAGGCCAGATGGCCGATTGGCGGATCCGTCAGTCCGTACTTGTTACGGGTAAGATCATCAGTCGCTCCGGTGCCGCCGTGTCCCGGGACACGTACGGCCTTACCCATGACCATCATTCGGTGGTCGTACGTACCGGCTTAGGCTGTTCCAGGGGGTTACCGGCCGGATATTTAACCGGTCATGACCGGTCAGACATCCGGCCATAATAACTACGAATGTTTGACCGGTCATGCCCAGGCGCGTTTGACCGGTGACAAAATTTGACTGGTCATATAACCTATATAATATTTGTCCGGCTGCCGGTCAAATATCCTGTGCTTTTCACTTAGTTTAATTTCTGTCGCTTTGCATGTGCACGCCTCAAAGATTCGACGATGTCGCCGGCAATCGACCATTGTCACCGATGTGTAATTAGCCTAGTTGGCCCGTTTAAATGTTTATTTCACCGTCAATTTTAGACAAATTTACTTTTTTACACTACGTTTTCAACTGGCCTATAAAATCAATCAGATAAAATATTCGGTGAGGCCCGACGGTCGACCTAGCTCGCTTCTTGGATCATTTCAAATGACCATTATTTACTCAGTGGTAGAGTAGAGTTTTGAGATCGAATGGAGCTACTTTGGGTAAATGAGATCTGGTGGGGGAGGGAAGGAAAAGGTTTCAGCATGGGCGCATATAATGCGCGGCGATTAGTCTGAACATTTGATTGGCCACAATCTTAACACATTTTTGCCATTCAGTAATGTCACGCAATAAATAGAATTGAGTTGAACATCGGAATGCACGTTTAATAATCACATCACGGACGACAGCCATCAAGTGAGCTGCGAACTTTTTATTATTTAGGCTAATCATTCTCGCTCTCAAAACTTTCAACAGCAGACACAAAAGCGGATTTAAACATCGTCAGCATGTTTGGCCGAAAGGGGCTCCACGAATAGAGGGTGTCATTGGCTAGAGAATGTCGGATAGCACTAGCAGCGCGACATTTTCCGGTCTCGAAAAGCATCTAAAACATGCGGCGACATTTTAATGCGTCGGTGATGGACCAGGTCAAACAGCGACCTATCTGCAGCAGAATACGCGACAGACGTATCACGATGTTTGGACATGTACGCCGTCTACAAGAGTCTGTTCCCGCGCACGAGGCA
>Ga0056128_1002169_pt1 | contig 22966 bp, 13 predicted proteins | sample WorMetLIZISLAND2_FD_71113 | JGI IMG/M metagenome (GOLD analysis project Ga0056128, IMG submission 71113) | Marine gutless worms symbiont microbial communities from Max Planck institute for Marine Microbiology, Germany - Olavius geniculatus... ... | reverse complement strand
GATGCTTGCTCGATCGTGTAAACGGGGTATAACTTGACAAAGGAACAACTAGGCTATAGCAGTTGTTACTTAATGACTACTTAGTCCCCCTGTCTCTCACTATAGTGTCTGCAGTGTTAATCTCACTCCATTCAAGCGTGACGACTGATAGCACCGCGCGTTTCTATATCACATTTGCGTCCAGGCAGAACACGTCGTCGATCACTTCCATGCAATAAGTACGTTTTAGCACGGACGGTCTATACAGTGTTCTATGTCTCGTTACGCTCGCATAATACACTGTAGACCGTGATAAAAGTTGAAAACTATACTTAATGATTGATAACGGCAATGGTGTGCGTTTGTGCCATAGATAAAAAAACGTTCTTATGTTTTTAAAATTCTTGCCACGTTTTTACATTTGTAACGTTTTATTTATTTTCTCAACCGTTTTATTTTTTGTTTTCAAAAACGCTCACTGAAAACGTTTTTACCACGTTTTTAACGTTTTTTTATTTTTTCAAAACGTTTTTTTTGCATCTGTGGTTTGTGCTGTTTAGTGGTGGGCGGCGGAGGGTCGGTGTTGACAATGTGGACGGAGCGTCAGGTCTATGTCCTGCACGCCGGGCAGTCCGTCGAACTCGACTGCGAGTTCTACTGGGAGACATTCAACATGTTTAAGAACCCGGTCGTCTGGAAGAAGCACCAGCGCCAGGAGACGACCGAGGTCAACATCATGGGCAACATACTGGCGCCGTTCCTGGCGACTCGACGTTTCGTCGTCGCCTTCGACAAACACCCGCCGCGATACCGCATGAAGCTACGCATCACGAGTACGTACACTACACTATACGGGGTCGATGCGTCGGCGATAAAATACTAGAAATTTGAGCTAATGCTCACGAGACGCGCGAAAGCCTATAGCAGTTCCGGTTCACGCTAAGTTAATATAGAAATACCAAATTCTCTATCTGGATCGCATAACGATAGTAGCGTTGCGCCACCTTGTAGCGGTCAGATTTTTTTAGCGGTGAATGAAAAATAGCGTCTAAACTTGGAGGCAGGGAATAAATGGCCGATCGTCGTTTGGGGCACCTGTCTGTCAGAAATCACGTGAGCGACGCCGATAAATTTCGCTGTGTGACATAACGACGGACACGCTGCTAGGCCGAGCGACGACTTATTGGCGGCTATGAATGAATTGATAAAGCATCCGTCTTATATCAACGACTGGCGGCTGGCGCTGTTTTCTTTTGGCATTGGCTGATCGGCCGAGTACAGATTAATTTTTAACCCATCGAAGCAGACGGACAACCACAGACAGTCGCTCTTGCTCAAATAGTGGTCGGAATACGACTCGTAAAGCTGACAATTGATTGATGATAGTATGCTCAATGACAAAAACACCGAAAGAATGGCGTCCGTTATCTACAACATATTCAGTATTCACAAAGGGTGAAACGGTGGACGCTGATGATGACGACGATAATTATGACCTTCATACCATGATAGCGATAATACCAAACATGATGATCGCAGAGAGGAGGATTGATATTAGCAAGGCAAGAGGAGTTTTTAGACCTGTCTGTTTTCTATCTTAGCGATTTCAGTGACGGTGAAACGTTTCAAACTCTTCCGTTTATACGACAATATTCCGGCATTTGACTTCATGGACTGAATATTCTATCGACTTTCGCGCTTTTCGCTCAAGTTTTATTATTTTTTTTTTAAAATATTGAATTGCAGCACACAAAGACAAAAAGCTAAAATGATTAGTATAGTAACTTAAATACTGCCGATAATGACAGTAGTAATAAAATACCATTTTTTTGATAAACTAGAATACCAGATGTATCAACTCTGCTGCCAAGGTGCAAGTGTTCAAATCATTACGTGCTGACCGTGGTTTGTGGACTCTGATCTGTCAATCGAAAGGGTTAGCATCGGCTTGTTCTAACGTCGAAAGATGAATGCCATGGACATCGATGGATCATACATCAACCAGACATGTACCTGACTGTCTGTCTGTCTGTCTGTGTGGGTGGCCTGTGTAGATCTATCACTGGAAGACAGTGGCAATTATACCTGCGAGGTGCGCGGCCCGCGCGCTAACACGCTCGGTGACGTCACGCATTACATATTCATACGCGGTATGCACACGTCTAATCTAATAGACTCGATATATGTGTCTCTGAATTATTATTTTAATTATTTTCTATTGTCGTTGTCGCCTTTTTCGTAGAATCATCTTCTGTCAGTTATGTCGGCTCGCTCTTCGTCTTCGTTTGCACTGCGTGGTGCTAATTTGTGACTGGATAACTTAATAATACGCCTTGATGTTGTCATTCGTATTATGTAGGCCTATACGTTCCACTACTCCGCCAGTCAGAAAAGTGGGCGTCAAGTTTTTCTATCATAGCTACCAAAATAGGCAATTATTTCGCTCTTACATTCTCCAAAAATTGCAATAAAGTAAAAGATTCCAACGTGCCTGTAATGCGTCGCCACATTACTTTGTGAATTATGAATATAAGAAATTAGCTGAATATGCGAGAAAAGAAAATGGGAGACTGGAATTTGCGACACAAAAGTGCACAGTGCATTTCTTGCCCAACATTCTGCAGTCTTGCATTTTTACCCATGTACGCATTTTCGTTTCTTGCATTTTCAGACGCCACGTGACCGTATATCTCATTATGCCTGGTCTTCACATCCAGTGACAGTAATCATGACGACGACGACGATAATGATACGATGATGATGATGATGTTGATGATGCGGTTTGTTTCAGCGCCGGTTCAGTCGGTGTTCTTCCTGACGGGCTCCAACGCGACCACCGACAGTGCGTCCGTGACGTCATCGTCGTCGTATGACGTCTTGGGGTCACGTGATGTTCAGAGCGAAGACGGCGAGGCGGGTCGATTGACCTTCACTGCGGGGGTGCAGAGCTACTTGGCATGCGTCGCCGTCGGCGGCTATCCGCCCCCGGAAGTGCGCGTCCACCTCGGACAGGTCAGTCAACTAGTTAAAGAAACGAGGAAGTTAGGTATCAGTTATCAACTCTGTCTGTCTGCCACATAACATAACATCTTCGCAACGCTACTCAAACGCTTAGGTTCAATATTTTGTGTTTTGTGTGTTCTGTTTTTCGGCAAAGGTTAAATTCTGTGCTTTGTTATTACCGGTATGTGTTTGTGTGCATTGCCTGGAAAGGCCGTCCCCGAAATGACCTATTAGGCCTATATATCTGACCGGACGTTGAACTCTGCTCACTCACTCACACTACTCAAAATGTTATGAACGGGATTTGATGAAAGTTTCAGATGAGTGAATCGAGACCGGTCGTTTAGGTCTAGATATTGTTGGTCATCCGGATCATGATTTGAATCTGTAAACTTTTAAAAGATTATTCAATTAGTATTACGATTTTGCAGGGCGTAAAATAGCTGGTTTTTAGCTGGACAATCAATTTTCATTTCGAAAAGTCACAGGTTAATGTCACTGGACACCAGTCACCGCACGGTATAACATAATGTGTAATCGCAGTTGCAGTGATCCGTATATTCCGCGTGCTGCATCAACTATTTCCGCACACTGACTACCGATACACAAATTCAGTAGTTTTATGCATATGCTGAGAAAATCCATGATAACGCCGATAACAGAATACTGTGTTGGTACTAGTAACGCTCACTATGTTATAATGACCGCGGCATGTTGTGTGGGACTGTGGGCGTGAGTATAGGTTGACATTAGCGACCAGTTATCAGAGATCGAGCACCGTGCAACGTTGACTGGTGAGCCCGGTCTACGTCAGATGATGTACCGGACACAGCGATCCAGTCACGCTCTTCGCTTCACTGCAAGCGACGACAACAAGCGATTGGCGTGTACGGCTACCGTGTCCGACATTGGCTCAGCCATCGCTATTAACACACTGCTCATATACCGTCAGTATTATTATGTAACAGTTAACTACTTTACACCGTTTCCAGCAATGTCAATATAACGCCACGTAAACTGCAAAACACAACATGTTTATACGGTTTGAACAGCTGCAACATTTGCTATTAATTATTCACATTTTAAATGTGGTAATTTACTTGAAAGCACTTTTATATTATTCTTTCGGAACCCCACGGTGTTTCTGCACATGCAGATTGTGAAATAGCATCGTTCTTTGTTAATTAATCCAATCGTCGTGATAAAATTACAATTTATTTACATAAAAGTATAACTTCTAGACATTGAAAGACGAAGAACAACGTCTTTTTTGCCTAATAAAAATGATACGAGAGTATAGACTAAAAGAAAATGGTAAATTAGCGCATTTAACAAGAAAAACAAGTCAAATGACCAAATAACTTAATTAACTTTTGACCGTAAAGGTTTTTGGCCCACACCGTATGTGCATTGTTGGCTCCATGCCTTGACGCTGACCTTTTGATATGGTGAACGATGCGTTGATTTTAATTAGCAAAGTTGCTTCACGCTGGATACGGTTACTACTTGGATGGGTGACTGTCTTCACACAAGTAAACCATCCACCCAGGTAAACTCAGCCTTCTGTCCATCCAAGTACCGGCCTCTCCGGCTGGAACGCGTTCACTTGCGTTGGGTGGCAGGTAAACACTGTGTGAGCACATATGGCAGGTAACGCTCCGTAGCTCTGAGACCAGTTCGAACTACACACAAATTTATGCATATATCTGAATTTGTTGTTTGTCCGTGTGTCTGTGGACTGCCGTTAAATGGACAAGTAGAGTTTATACATCAACTAGGCCTAGCAGGTGATTTTCTTTACTGGCAGGATTGCGAATTTCGTGATTTTTTGAGAAACGGTCTGCTTTAAACAATTGATGGATTATAGTGCGGGATAATCCGAATCACGATGTATGACTTTTTTCAGCATTACCGGTACCAATACAGTGCACGAGTGCATAATGTCAGCGACTTCAGTGATGTGCACTGATTCAATGTTGTTCAGCGGTTTATCACTGCAAAATTAAACAGTCCCATTCCTACTCTGACTACATTCTAGTTAACATTATAATATCGTTTTGGCTGCATTGGCTTTTTGATAATACGAAGTAGGTACCAACCCTGATAGCAGGGCTTAGATTAATCATAGTACGTTTGCATTAATCGACATCACCAAGACACACTACAAAATATTTACTTACTGCGTTTAATTTCTTTACACAAAACTGCGGGATAACTTTTACACGGTGAATGGTTTCGACTGTTAGCAAATCGCACATCACTAGGTGTATATTGAATACAGCAGCAGCAGCAGCAGCAAGGAGCATGAGATCACCAATGGTCGGTGAGTTTGCCGTGTTGAGACCGTGAGCGACCCACGTCGTGCATTGCAACCGTCCGTCCGGCTATCGCTGTATTATACGATGCTGGTGCGGGTCTAAACCCTTGTTCATAACGACAAACGCAACTAAACTCAACTGGACCGAACGAAAATGTTCAGAACTAATTGAAAACTGTCGTACCACTTGAGTTGCGTTAAGTTTGTAGCTATGAACAAGGCATTAAATGCGCTCTGCGTGTCGAGGCTGTTACAGCTTTTACCGGCCGCAACGATATACGACTTTCACTTCAGCCGAATTTATCTTTGTCATATACGTCGAGCCTTTTGTTACCTTTCATGGCTCTGATGTCACAAACTAATTCACTAAACGGCGCGTTGCAAACTTGCAAATGATCTACATATAGGCAGTAGACAAATATCGAGCAAATGTTGAGCAAACATCGAGCAAACATCAAGCAGGCCTGATGGAATTTTGCCCCTGGCTCAAGTGTAGGCCTAGGCTTAGCCCACAGCTGATCAGTGATCACGTGTTATATAAGCCTTCTAATCACAACCCGCCCGCCGTCCTAATTAGCATGTTAATTACCATAGCTCATCGAGCTAGCTCGTTGTTTGCTTGATCGTGTAAACGGAGTAATAAGCGATTGTGAAAACTAAAAACTTTCCGAGGACTACGGTATTTTCCAGTTATGAGTCCGGACTCCAGACAGACGAAAGGACCGCCGACGTGCATTGCTTAACGAGGTCTCCTATGAAGAGGGCCGCATAATAATCTGACAGCCTGCATTGTACTTTGCTGACTATACTAGTAACTATACAATAGTATCACGACTACAGTCGTGAAGTGCTATTTCGTGTCTCCATGGGTCTATTGACAATCTGCTGTGCTCATCAGAGTTACAGACGAAAAATACTGCGAAATATTTGCACTACGCGGAAAAATGTTATAGTCTGTGTGCACATGCGCATAACTAATGTTCCGGAAAACAGTATTTGAACGACAGTCTTATTTGTAGACTGTGTGCAGCTTAGAACTGAACTGGAAAAAAATAAAATCGATGGAATTCGACGATAGGTGCACCACGTATGCATCGGTTACGTGTGATGACAGAAATGTGATGAATATGTCAGAGCTAGCAATAGATTTAATAATTAAAAAATCACGCTTTCTATTCAGCTTTCACAGTTATAAAAAAACCTCTTCCCTTGAACCTTTTTAAAAAGTTTTTCCTAATTACTTCATATTCAGAATGAGTGAACGTAAATCCATTAATGACGGCAACCACAAAAATGGTACCCGGCTAATAGGCAGAATCGCAAAACATAGGTATCATTCATTATAGTTTTCTAGCAAAACGTCCCAACTACAAGGTACTTCAAAATGCAAAATGTCAAAATGCTAAATATTGTTCTCATTACAAAATCAAATACTGCAAGCAAATGCGTACATTAGACAACATTAAAATACGGTACTGAAGAAATGCATAATGTAGAAAGTTGCTTTTCATTCTATATCAAAACGTCATCGACAGCAGATAGGATGTCCTGTCATTCCGGGTGGCTGGTGCTGTGTGGCGTAGACGCGCCCGTGGTGAAGTGTGTGACTTCGACCGCACACGTCGACGAGCGCAATGTCTACCTGCTGTGCACGGTGCGCGCCAGGCCTGGCCTCACATCACTCTACTGGCAGATCGACAACAACGGCACGATGGTCGCAGAGGGCAGGGTCAAGGAGGAATATTGGACACTCGTCATGGTCGGTTCACTTACTGCTACAGTGTTCAGTGTGTTGCGGTGGGGTCTGCCTAAACACCGCAGATCACCACATATAAGCTAAAATGGCACTCACTATACTCTTAACTCTAATTCTACTTCTAACCCTACTCCTAACGCTAACCCAACCACAACCAACGCTGCTATCTCAGCTGATCTGTGGTGATCTGCGGTGTTTAGGCAGACCGGTTGCGGTGAGAAAATTGCAGACGTTTTCCCCATTATGTCCGTTAAAAAGTTTTCCAGACGAGCACAGTATGTTGGTCGGGCTAAAATTCTTCTTAGCGTATGCTTTGCATGCCGAGCCAGGCAATAGATTCCTCATCAGCCAAACGTAAGGCTGACAGACCGCCGGGAAATTTAGTATCTAGACAATCGTTCACAATGTGCGACATAGTTTGTGAAGGTGCGCCACAGGAACAGGACGGATCTGAAGCCTGATTTCAGCGGACGAGGTTGGCTGCACATCGACCCTGCCCAGTGCGAAAGTGGTTCAACGTTGACTACAAGCGTCGACGTAGATCGAATCCAGGAGGTGCAATGGAAGGATCCACGATCAATGAGCGGTTTACTACATCTGAAGCAGCTCACTTTTCAGTCCATTTCTGACATGGTGACACTTCTTCCTGTTGTGATTCCTCGAGCCATACTGGATGTCGTGATGTAAGGCGGGCTTCAGGATGGGACTCGATGTCTGATATCAGGGGCAGAGTGACGGTTGAGGACCTGATCTTACTGAGAAGTTGATTTGTTGCTGCAATTCGTCGGATGTGAGGGGGAGTGATGTGGCTGAGAACTAAGAATGAGACACTACGACACTTTTCCGACTTGGCCCTAGAAATGATACGAATTTTACTAAGGCGAGCCACGTTAAACATTTCTATGATGATGACAATGATGATGCACTGTTGTTTGCCTAACCCGCAAAGCAAATTCGATGAACTTCGAAACCTTAGTGGAATTGAGTATACCATTCATTTCTCGCACCCACCTGTGCACCGCGCCGGTTCATTTACTACTCCACCTGTATTACTTTGCCGCGTGTGTTAGCTTTAGCAAATTACAAATTTTTATACAATCCGTTGAGAATTATTTGTGCCGTATAGGCTCGCGGACCATGTGGATTATGCGACTAATGGCTTAACATTTTATCACCGTTTATGTTACCGCATTAAATTGTGACGTATAATACACAGAGGAATTTTAGGGGGCTCGAACTCATGTTGATTAAGTTATCATTCTGAAACTTGGTGGACAGATTTTCTATATGGAACATCCGGCAAGGTGTCGTCGTCCAGTTTTGAAGTGAACGAAACTCTAGCCAAAGGTTAATGTGTTGTTGGTAGCACCGGCACAAAACAAAACCTGCATCACGTGACTGTACATGTATGTTTGTTTTGCAGTGGCATGGACAAGGCCAGACTTCTGCCTCAATCAGTCTCCGCTCTGTCCTATATTACAGCGTCGTGTTTCATGAAAGATTATCTAATAGGGAGTGTTATTGCAAAGTTTATTGTGTGATATGTTGATATGTATACTAAAGGCACGGTCAGACGATACAATGGAGACGCGATTGTTCATGAGACGAGCGCGTCCATCGTGCTTCCGGTCGTACCAGTTATTCGCAGAGAACTCTGTCGGAATAACGACCGCCGAAGCACAACTGCTCTTGCGTGAGTACGACTGTTTCTAATCATAGGTTTGTGTCGCTATTAAAATTAGCCTAATGACGAAAGTAATTAAAATAGGGAATGTACGTATGTAGTTTCTATTTTTATTGTAGAAACTAACTACGGTTTCTTTTTAAGCTGTGCGCGATTCTGGCAACTTTTGCGAGATTTTTGGACAAAAATGTTTCCACTTGCAGCCGTATTCAAATATACCACACAAATTAAAAAAAACCATAAACATTGCACCATTTGCATGTAGGGCCTACTGTATAACTTTTTTTCGCACAAAACTGCGGCGTTACGGCCTAAGGATGTGTTTTATGTTGATGACGTGGTAGGGTATAAAGTGCCGGTTCCAACGTCGTCGTCCGTGCTTGAACGATTTGACTCGTACGAACAAAACAATCGCGTTCACTTCGTGGCCGATCAGGCTGCGGCGCCGGACAGGGGCTTCCACCAACGTGACGTCAAGACCACGTCATCCTCCGCCAGCCAATCAGCGACGGGATTCCGTGACGTCATCCTGACCTGCTGGTTAATCTCCATGTTTCTGGTGCATCGACTTCGTATAGGCGTCAACTGACACGTGACAACGAACGCAGATTCGAGATCATGAAAGTTACAATGCCATTCAATTTGTTCTATACCATGGAGCAACGACAACAGGAATTTAAGCCTGGAATTTAAACGTCAGGCTTAGCAGGCTCCACAAACGACCGACGTTATGGTTTATGCAGGAACTGATAAAACTCACTAAAACTAGCGTAGCAGAGGTTTAAAAGACAGGTAATGGGTGCTTTTATAACCACTGAACAATAACTGTCTTTAATTTTTTTCACCAAATTCACAGTTAACGCACACTAGGCATGACGGTGTAGTCAGTTGCTCAAAATGGCTATCTCACCACGATCCCGTTACTCCATCTTATAGCACAAAACGTAGTTTTGCGGCCTACAAAGAACTGTTGCAAATGCAGTGTCATCTATGCTCTTAAACCATTGCTGCACTACTATCAGTTATTTTTGCTCCTCGCGCGCTACGTTTCTAAGGTAGCGAAGAGGAGTATATGAGATCAGTGTAATATTGAGGACCGACCGACGACTGACCCCTGTTCCAGGAAGAGCCTTCCTGGAAGAACTTCAAACGGCGCTAGATAGACGCATGGGCACTATGGACCACCCGTAGGAAGTCGACCCCCAGGAGTCAAATGGTCACGTGACCGATGACGTCACGTGACCCCAAAAGGTCAAACTCGTGACCCCATTATGTTTGAGGCGCCATATCTCCACAACGGTGCCAGATAAACGCATGCGTTGAGGTATATAGCAACACAAATGGCAACAAGCGTCATCGACCATTATTGGAAAGTTTTTCCTCTCAGTTCCTAAAATCGGGAAATATTTTATGAACTTCGGGGAGACAATTTCCGATAACGACCTCGACGCCAGTCACTATTAGTATAATATTAAACGGGTCTCAATTAGACACCGGGTCTCTAATACCAACTGAAAAGAACGAAAAAACTCTTCAAAGAATACCTAAGTAAATGATGCGCACGAGGAGTACATTAGATTGGTCACAATCTAATAATATTTCTTGTTGTTGTTGACGACGACGGTTTTAATTTCGTTGTTATCGTTAATAATATTTTTGATCTCTTTCTTCGATTACGGAAGAGTTTATTTGCGCTATTGGATATTGTGTGGCAGCTCGTAAAACCAATTCCAGATAGGGCCATATAGGCCTACGTCAAACAGGTCTTCGACAGGCGTTTAAGACTTCTTAACTGTCGCAGACTCGTTTGCGATTAATCATAAACCTGCTCACAAGATGCTTAAAACCGCGTCAAATGGCTCTAAGCAGCTTGTTACTGAATACGATCGAAGTCATGGCATTTGCAGAATATTAGCCTAAGATTTTTTGAATATTTTTATTTGTTTTTTTTCGTGTAACTACGGCCTAAGACATTGTGTTGACCAGTTTCTATCAACATTACGACGCGCGTTGTATGACTTCACGACAGTAGCCTAAAAGCCCTCCACTGTTTCTGATAAGTAGGCCAGTAGGAAGAACTTGACCAATTCCAGATACTTCCTACTTAGGCCTACTGTGGTCGTCGTCTCAGTTGGCGATCATGTTGCACTCGCTTGGATGACGGTGTTCTCGTTGGCTCTGGGGTCCAGTCACTTCTTCAGGCTAGTGAGGTAGCTTGTTCTCGGTCTACCTGGAACTTTCTTGCCATCGCACTTGCCGGTCATGACTAGCTTTTCTAGTTCTGATTTCCTCATGACGTGCCTGAAAAACTCTGCTTGTCTCTTCCTAGTTGTCTTTAACAGATGTCTCTCGGTACCGGCTCGGTTGAGAACCTTGTTGTTGGTATCGTGCTCTCTCCAAGATCTACTGTGGTAACTGTTTAACTGTATGCATGCTGAAGATTTCTCCCTACTATCAGATACGAAGATTTGTAGGCAAAAATCAAAACTTTATTGCACGATCGTCGCCGTATGCTAGCCGTTGCAGTGCGCGCAGATGCAATGTCCTAAGACTATTATAAACCGATCTGGCTATTACTCGCGACGTATCTTATTACCGGATAACTAGGCCTACGTTAGATGAAGACTCGATACACAATGTCAAATAAATGCTATTTTATTTCTTCTGTCGCAAGTTTGCAACGATATGTTAATACGGACGTCTGTACACGCCAGCAAATGCCTATACGCAAACGCACGCCATAGTAATAATTGCTTTATCGTGATGACATAACGTACAAAAACTTGGCAACTCAGACAGGTCTCTATCTAGCGAACATGCAACACAACAGCATGGTCAAGCATCGACAGTCTACTACTGGAAATAAACACCGATTTACCTATACTCCTCCAGTATATCACACACTACAGACTATAAGAATCCCGCGGAGTCTCTCGTACAGTGTTTAAAACTTGACAGCAAAATAATATTGTCGACGCAAATAGGGTTGACAACACATTTTGGTTGAAAAATGCCAAACGTTACCTATTTTACTGCTAAGTGGCCTCAAAATGCCAATTTTAACGATACCGTTACTGATGAAATGCGTCGTTCAGATTACCGAATACCAAATATGCCCCCACTGTTGTTTACGGCGTTACGCAATTCTTTTTATTGTTTCGACAGTAGTAAGTTTGCTGTTCATAATGTGCCACATTAAATGGGCAAAAATAAAAATTCATAAGATATTTCAAAAGTGGCCGTCATTTTCGACATTGGATATTAGTCGATACTAGCAAAAATACAGCTAAAGCCAAATTAATACCAAATTAATGTCAAATTTGAGTGTTACTGCCTGATTTAAATTCTGTAATGCCAAATGTAAAAAAATAATGCCAAAAATTTCCAGCTGCCCAGCCAAAAAAAGTTTCATTGCTAAACGCCTTTTTAAAATGCCTAAAATTTGACTTACGCCTATTTGGCATTTTAAAACGTTAGTTGGTAACCGTGGTACACACAGTGTATCAAAATTCGTCAGATATTCGACCGGGTAGTATATTCTCTTCGCATACCAACTTTCGATAATTCGCCAGAATTTCGGCTCATTCTACCAAAGCCATACAGACGACGTTAATGACATCGGGTTTTACAACAGGCAGATATGGAACGACTATGGAAAAAACAACTCCAGAGCAATCTGCGTCGGTGACAACCTCCCTGAGTTCTGACAGAGTTCCCCCCGCTCCACTCTGTACAGTATATGATATTCACGCCGCGAATCTTTGTGCTAAGTTTGGTTCGTTAACAAAAATACAACCAACAATCGATCAGGTCTATATAGCTAGCACGACTAGCGGCTACAGTTCCTAAGCAAGCAACAGCACTGCAGCAAGTCTGAACTATCAGCAAGAGTTTCACACACATCAGACCTATACCGGTTCTTTACCCGTTAGACTTGGCGCCGATACACAGGGTGCGCCAAAACGTTAACCGTCGGTTACCGTCCTGCAGCTCTGGCAGTGTTTTCATACTTTCAGTAGGGCAGTAGCGAACCAGTTTTACGAAAAGCAGTTTCACACTTTCTTTCGCATTCTCCACGTTCACGTTATGTCGATCGCAGTTCAAATCATCACAAGTATCTGGGCGGTCTAAAATAAAAATTCATAAGATATTTCAAAAGTGGCCGGCCAGTGTTTTACGGTTAACAGAAAAAGCAGCACAGAATTGCAAGTCAAAAAATCAAACATACTGCATTGCTAAGTCATAGAAAAAATTAATGCTGCTGCTGCATTTCTCCGACCTTTGTCTTGGAAAATGTTCAAAAGTGACAAAATGGCACCCGTGAAACACTGCAATTACCTGCGAATGCGTACTGCATAATTAATGAAACAAGTCTGCGATGAAATTGCACAACAAAGAAAAACCCGTATCAAAAGTTACCAAAGAAAGCCGAATGGGCGATTAGTTTCTGGTGCAACGCGTATACACGGGTTGCACGGTGATCCGGAAAACTTCAGCACTGACCTGAAAGTCGCTCGGTCACCGAGATCATCAAATAATAACTTATTATTACAGATATATACGGAGACAACAAAACGGCAGGCTAATAATTATCACAAACACTATCACCGGTAGATCTGTATATGTACACATCCTATGCACAGTCAGTATATATACGTTTCATTAGGCCTATACTATCGTAGTTATGTACAGTTTATACGATAACAACTTTCACTATAAAGCTGTGGTCGCAACTACAGCACGACACGCCTAGTACACGACACACATCCAGTGCAACTCAACATAATAATAACATGAAACGAGACAACTTTGCTTTGACAAATAAAAAAACTACTCAGCAATAACTCAATAATTCTTTTAAACGCAACCGCAAACCCACAGTTTTAAGTTACACGGGGCAGAGTTCTGCAGGTATATGAAAGGCTTACGTACGACCTAATCTGACAACTCTGGCAGCTAATAACAAGTCAAATTCAATGCACCTATATTATGTTGAAATGCCTAGAAAATCTGCGTAATTCGTTCAACGTGCATCTACTTCTAGGATCAAGCTAATACTTGAATATGAACGAAGAACATCTACTGAATATCATACAAAACAACGTGAATTGTAAACTCAGAAGTATAACGTCAACAAATAAAACACAGGCAGTCGATCTGCCCTACAAACTAACGGTATATGACCACTTGATGTCGGTTTCTACTGCCAGTGACAAAAAAAACTTCAAATCTAGACTTCACCGAGACTTCTTTCCACGGGTTTCAATGACTGAACAATGACGTTAAACACCGGATGGTAACAACAAGTGACAACAACATTCAACGAGTGAACAAAGTGGAGAGTACTTAGTACCTAGGGCTGAAACCACACCACTCGTCTCTTCACTGGCACATACTCGTAGCACACTCACAGCGCTTAAGTTAAGTATTCATTTTGGACCCATGCGACTTAGTGAGCGGCTGCACACAATAGGCCATTCAACGCCATAGTTATAATTCAACAGATATTACCCAGTACTAGAGAGCTAGAAAATATAGACTTGAAGCCAAGCTGAGCAACACAATGGTTAGACCTAGCTTGTAGTCGGCGCTGAAGCCGCCCGACGCGCTTGAGCCGGCTGGCTGGCACTTAATCTGTCAGCGCCGTAGGTAAACATGCAGGCTACATCGGTGTCACTTTTTTCAGACGTTATTCACGTCCAGTAATCATGAACTTTTGAACTGAAAATTGGCACACCAGTTACCTGTCCTGGGGATTTCATAACAAAGTTTTGGTTATATGCTTTCTTTCGCTTTCGAGTTAAGAGCCCATACGTAATGGGGCTCGTGTATGCACTTCATTGGTGTCTGTGGGGTGGTCTTAAACACTTCAAAGGAGGTGCATGTGCCACTGAAGAGACAGGCTTCATCAAGCAACAACTCGTAGAAACAATCAGTCTGTAGACTGGACGTAGGCTTGCCTGCGTACATGTAATACGCGGCGTTGTTCATTTTAACGATCACATCCAGAGTCAAGTGAATGACAATAACAACAAACAAGTTACAACATCGTCTACACAGCTAGACGGACGCAGATACAGTTAGTTAGCCTGCGTCCGAATACATGGGACCGCGGAATGATTGCAACCGAGATGCTGGAGTAAAATAGAGACGGACGGTATGTGCAGAGAGATAAATGTCTCTCTCTTTATCTCTTTTTCTCTCTGGGCCAGTGACCAAACGACTTCACTTTGCCGACGCAAACAACCCTGCTGAGACCACGCGTGTGTCGGAAGAGCTCCCACACCGCTGAACGAATTTTGATCGTAGTTTGTGGATAGTCAAATATGACGACCCTGCCTGCATACTGACGGTGGATAAGTCTCCCGTGACCATCGTATTCCTAGCAAGAGTTGTGCATAAAGCGACGATCTGTTGATTTAAATCCTGTTCCGTCTGTTTCGACCACGCCCCCTGCGTTGTGCAAAGTAACCCCTCGTCCTCCTGCTGTCTGTCTGTCTGTTCAGTTGTTTTGGTCGTCGCTGGCGGCGTCGCCGGCGGCGGAGTCCTCCTCCTCGTTCGTCTCCTCGAAGGTTGGTGACAGCTGGGGCAGCAGTTCGCCACAGACAGGCTGCCACTGTAGCAGTTCCAAGTCATCGTCGATGGTGAGGCCGGTGGTGGTGGAGAGAGGCGGCGCCGACATCTTGTGTGACGACTGGCGGACGAAGTGACGTCGCATGAGTCGCGGTGGCACGACGGTCGAGTGAAAGATGGCTGTCGCCGCAGCACCACCCGGTGTCGTTGTGGTCGGTCCCTCCATGCCGTCCTTTTGTGCCGAGGTCGCCGCGCCGCTCTGAGCCGATGACGCTGATGATGATGATGATGAGACGGCTGAGACGTGCAGCTGCTGCAGCTGCTGGTGTAACGGATGAAGCTCTGTGACTGGCTGCGGCTGCGAAGGAGTGACGCACGCCGGACGCGCCGACTGCAGCAGTTGCTGTAACCTCGTCTGCACGATGTTCTGATGCAGCGACTCGGCCGTTGACTTGGGCGGTGGAAAGACCACGGTCGTACCGCCGGCAGACGGTGGGGTCTGGTCCGGTCCCACGGCGGCGGCGGTCGCTGGAGTTCGTAGCGGGGCAGTACCTCGCGTCGCGTATCCACCGCCCTCCGCGTCGCCGATCTTCTGTGGCTCGTCTTCGACCGGGCTGTCGGCTGACGACGGGTAACTGCGTCGCTTTGTCGCTAGTTTAGGCGGTCGTTCGTCGCTGGCGCCGGAAGTGGTCGGATGTGCTCCGTCTAGTGACAGCTGTCTCATACGACCTCGTGGCGGGGTCTTGCTGGTCGTCGTCTGCTGACGTAGTTCCGTGACGCCGCGAGTCTTGGTCGTGTCTCGCAGTTGCTGGCGGAACGCTACGACGACGCCGTACTGCGCCAACATCGCCCCGTCTGACGCCCGGCGTCCCTCTCTGAAACTCACCGGAGATCGACTCTCTCTGAGCACCAGGTCTGCGCCGGCTGCGCCGCCCGCGCCGCCGTTCTTAGCCGTCGGCTTAGCGGCTCCGTGCTGAAATTTGCTGCTGAACGGCGGAGTCATGGTGACCAGTGGTGTGTCGGCGACGGTCGTGGTTGGACCGGCAGGGCGTGGTGAACTAGCGGCAGTCGTCAGAGGTCGGTCGGCCGGCTGACTGATACTGTCCACGTTACACGACGACAGACTCGACATCAGGTCCGCCTCCACGTTGGAATCGAAGCTCATGAATGGAGAACCTATGCCAGTGCTGATCGACTGTATACTGCTGCTAGCGGCCACCGACGCCGCCGTCGCTATGGACGACGAAGTACCGGAGAGCACACCGCGCGACGCGTCCGTAGCACCTACAACGCCAGCGCCGCTAACAGTGCTATAGATACTAGCAGTACTACACAGATCAGAGTCCAGTTCGACGCCCTCGTCAATGGATGTCGTGATCACCCTGCCGCTAGCGCGTGACGACGGCACGTAGCGTACACCAGCAGGGAACATTTCCTGTAGACAGCCGGTCAGAGCGGCCGTCTCAATGTCCGAGTAGGTCGGCGTGGTTGACCCTGTACCAGTGCTCGATGTGCCGGGACTGGCTGCCGCACCACCTGACGTCACCCCGGGACCTCCAGAGCCCGCCGTGACGCAGTCGGTGGTCTGACTGAACGGACCTCGGCGTGTGCTGGCCAGTACAGGGTGAGGTGTGGCCGAGTTTATCATTGCCTGGTCAGCAATGGAGCTCGGTCGTCGACGTCGTCCGTCTGGACCGCGGCACTCGGCTGCCAGTTGAATGCGATGTTGTCGAAGTTTTTCGAGCAGCAGACAGTAGATGGCCGTGTAGTGGTTGTAAGCGTCCGTCTGCAGCGCCTGCGAACCGCACAGCAATCAACACACTTCATCAGGCACTATGCTTTACGTCGCTTTTCACATTCACTCAGGTCTTTGGAACTTCTGAACAGAAATCAGGAACTTCAGCAGAGTGACTGAAACTTAATTCAGAAACGCTAGGCACGTCGTGTCGTGTCGAACAGATTTATTTCTACTCAAGCCAGAACTGAGTCGCACGAAGTGACCATAGTCCACTGACTTACATAAAATTTTAACCAATGGACGCCCCAAGGTCTGCTAATTACGATTTCTGGCCCCAAAGAAATATCACGGGCTACTTCGACAGCGAAATCACGTTACACCGTATTGACGAAACACATAAGCATGTCTACTGAAAGGTTAGAACCGCTATTTACGTTCTAGGTTTGACAAAGCTAAAGTTACGCTGCTGCAAGAACTAGAACGAAGACGCGGGATTTATCAGCCAAAAATCGAAAAACCACGTTCCAACCTGCACTGACGCATTTTCCACAACAGTATGACACCATCTGCTAGGAACTCTCCTGCTGACTCTTTCTCTCGAAAGCAGCACACACTCTGTGTCTACGTTTAGACGCCAGCTCAAACCTTTTACCGTGGCGCATTCTACTAGCACGCCGAGCGCGTTTGAGGTTACGTACAATAATTACAAGCGGTAAACTTATATCCCGTTTACACGAGGAAGCATACACGAAGCACATAATGTCATAAAGCACACACCGTTACCAAGCCAGCACTAAGAGTGCACGACGTGTGCTCGAGGATTGCTTCAAATTTGCTCTAAGGTTGCTCAAGTGTGCCTCATGTTTGCTTCCTCGCGTAAACGGGGTATTAGTTTAATGCTGACGTATTTACTGACACAGCTGACTGTAAAAAGTAAGGCGGAGACAACGTCGTCGTTTACCTCGATGGTCTTGCACGGTTCAATGCCCAGGGTGTGCATCAGTTTGAGTATCTGTTCATCGTAGTCGCCGCACGACAGAGACGTGATGCTGGCTGATGACGTCACGGGCACCTGTTTCTGCTGCTGCTGCGGCTGCTGCTGTTGCTGTTGGTCAGTGGATGCAGCTTCATCCGCACCCACCTTCATCCAGCGATGCCGCCGGATCTGCTCGATCGTGTACCGCTTCTTGGGCTCCAGCACCAACATGCGCCGTATCAGATGCTCACAGTCTGTCAACAAGCAGTACACCAGTGAGGCCGTGCGGCTGAGTTCACCATTGCCAGCTACAGAGCTCCATCGTCCCACAGATTCGTCACAAAACAACGGGGCATCATTCTGTTAATTTTCAGGATAACAAAACTCGCAATAACACTCACAGCTGGTACTCGTGAACAAATTCTCTACGTATAGTATGTTTGGGATTTTTCGTATTTTTATAATTAACAGACAGATGTCGTTTGCATCGTATTTACGGGATGACCCTCGTAACTATGTGATAGCATGTGATGTGCTACCATCGACGACCGTGTCTTTGCCACTGCCACGCCGGCTATCTGTCTGGAACAAAGGAGCCTCAGCATCTCGCCAATGACCAAATCTTACAACGTTACTTAACTGCACTAAAGTTAATCGGCTCGTTCCTACTCATTGTGTCAACTTTCAAGTCACTACCGGGTACCGTTCTGCAATGAAATAAAATGCACAGACCTACAACTACTGTTTCGAACTCAGCTTTTTCATCATAATTCAGTAGTTGCGATCTGGCAACAGTAGTCTCATACTAGAATGCATGAACAGCGTGGCGAAGCGACCACACTACAGCGCCCAATCAGACAGAAAACTGCGAATAAATTTCCACGAATTATCATGCAAATAAAGCAGAATGTCATCGGCGAGTGTGTATTAACGCGTATTGTGTACTGTATCTACCTGAAGACATGAAGTAAGGAATGCGGAAGCGCCCTGACAAGACTCGATCACGCAAAGCCTGCAAGTTGTGACCATCAAACGGCAACGCGCCGCAGACCAGCACGTATAGCACCACGCCCAGACTCTGTAATCACACCAATATACACCAAACTCATTTGATATTAGGCAGTATCGTGACGAACATGGTAGTAAGGGGAGGGGAAGCCATATGGGGTCACCAATGGTAGTTGGAGTACCGCCGGATACAGCGTTGCTGGGTTTTGTACAGTAACCATTCCATAATCTGTAACAGTTTGGCCGCAATTGGCAATTACAACTTTTGACGGGATTCCGAGCTCAAACTTGCTGTTTCTGTGTGGATGGGGTCCCTGTCTAATAATTAACGCCATGCGATAGTCCCTGCCAAATGTAACAAACATGCAGACAGACGATTGGACGGACAGACCACGCTACAGTAACACATGTAGCAATAGCCGGTATCAGTGACGATAAAAATGTGACGATGCAAAGTCAGAAACAGTGCAGAAACCGCGTCCGAAAGTATTCAAAAAGTCCACTGCACTAAAACTGAAGGGCCCAGGTTAAAGGTTCTACCTCGCTTTATATAGCTTGTTATTAAGTCAACATTAAATTATTATTATACGGCCGACCTAATAGGCCGCATTATGGACCTTACCCGTACGTCCGTCTGTTTTGTCTGCCTGTCCCGTACCGGCTTCTAATGTGAAAGCAAAAAGGTACACCACAACCAAAAATGACGTGAACGTTTGCCCGTGGGGCAAGAACAATCAGTGTGTCATTTTCAGCCCAAAAAACTAAAGCTAAAGTTGGGGGCTACACAGTGCAGTAAGAGAGTACGCGTAGCTAAAAGATGGCCGCATGTTATGTCGGCATCGAGCCGATATCTTTGTTCTTGCTAAAATTGTTACCAGTCTCAATCGTTAAGACAAAAGCAGTAGAAGGAATCAGGAGTGGACATACCCAGACGTCAATGTGGGGACCGAGGTATCGCTTTCCCTCGAACACCTCAGGCGCCGCGTAAGGCGGAGACCCACACCACGTCGCTAGCTCCTCCCCCGTAGTGAAATAGTTGCCAAAACCAAAGTCTACAGCGCACACGCCACAAACACACGATACCTGAGTGACCACTCTAACCTACTGAACGATTCCCTGACGTCCAAACGTCGGCGTGCTTGCCTTTTAAAACCCGAAGCAAAACTCACTGAAACACTTGACTCTACAACCTGCAGAACGAATATCGCTTAAAAGTGCAGTGTTCGACATAACTGATCCCACCATAACCTTGAACTTTGATCTGCTGACCCCAATTATGCGGTATAACTGGGGTCAATAAATCAAAGTTCAAGGTCACGGTAAACTTACGTGCAGTCTTACAACTCAGTTGCCATACCAAAGTTTGAAGGCATTCAACCAAATTTAATGACACGTCTAAAACGATTTTTAAAAATTAGAACACTTGACTACGTAAGTGATCCATAGAATTCTACGCTGCAAAAACATTCAGAACTGCAAATTATTGTCGCTGGTGAATAGTTTCAGTTGACTCATGTTTTGTTAAATGTCATAGCCTATAACAGACCTGCTATTTTGATGTTCATATTAGCATCCAACAAGAGATTCTCTGCCTGAAAGCAAACAACAAACTGTCCAATCAATGCCAACAATCACGAGCAAAATACCAAATTAAAAAAGAATGTTGACTAATTTACGAACTTCACCAATGCAGAAAATAAATTAATGTATTTGATTTAGAGCCGAAGCATAGGATTTTTTTCACAGACAGAGATATCACACAGTACATAGGCCTACAACAATATGTAAAAACAGCATGTAAAAATTGTCATTTCGAATTACAGCCGCATATTGTCAGATAGGTAAAGTTGTACGGAACTGCTCTCTAAGTCACTTACAATCGACAGGTGGGAGCACTAGTCTCGGCGGATGTCACCGCTGTCCGAGCGTTTCTAGCTATTATACTATTATCTCTGTGGTTACTGAGAGAGCGGAGGGGAGGTGACCTTTAAGTCTCTGTGCACAACTCGGCAGCGATGACAGTAGGCGACGGCGTCAATGATCTGACTGAACTTAAGTCGAGCGCTCTTCTCAGTTAACTTGCCGTGCTTCGCGATGTAGTCTACGCACCACCAACAAACAGCAGCTATAGTTAGCCTAGTACATTCACGACTACCATCATACACCATAACACAATATAATGTGCTGCTTGTATTTCTTGCCTGGTAAAACAGCACTAAAGACGACAACGACGACGACAAAAATATTGTTGTTGTGAACAACTCGCGCATTAAACTAATGTCTTCTTTTTACCTATGTTTCTATTAAGTCCGTGTTATTACGCGTCAAATATCAATGTTTGTATTTTTGTATTACTTGCTGCCATGCGCCGCGAATAAAGATTAAAGTACTAAAATACAAGCAAACAAGGTAATACCCCGTTTACACGAGGAAGCACACATGAAGCTAACATGAAGCAAACGTATTCAAAATATACGTGCACGACGTTTAGACGTGTGCTCTAAGTTTGCTTTATGTTTGCTTCATCATGTAAAGGGGGTATAAGTTAGGCAACAATAGGTGAAATCTTCACTTAGAACAACTATTTTTACAGACAGCAGTATGAGTTTTGCTGTGAATCTACTACAAAACTTTCGAACTGCAGCAACCAGTGGCATTCGGTACGATAGCATAATGATCAGGGTAAATCAGATCATACAAATATGAGATAGTCAGAATTTATTTTTGTTCATTATGTAATAAAAAATGATCATTTGCAACGACGACTCTATATGCCTACAATTTGTTACGACACATTCGAGATGAAAACACCATTTTGTGGGATTCAACAAACGAGCGACTCGAGTGACCTCTGAGACACGCTGAAGGTCATCGGCACGTGGGCTGCAGACTGCTTCTCTATCATGCAGTGAAGTGAGCACAGCTGTGCGTCGCTTCGTTTAATTTCAGGCAGTTTTTGTGCGGCAGTTGAGCTAGATTGTGCGTATATAGAACGACACTTGCTGCTATAAACAGCAGCAGCAGCAGTATCTTGCTGACGTCACATCAACGCCGTGATGCTATCTTGGGTCAACTGACCACCGGCTCTGACGCACGACTCAAACTCACAGCCCACGCTCTCCCACGTGACACGCTAGGGATATTACTGCCACGGTGACCCCTTGGGGATAGAGTGACGCTGTGTCGACGACTTTCCCGGCCACCGACCTCTCCGTTCGTCTGGCAGTGCCTCCGGTCAAGTTGTCAACCGTCGCCGACCCCGGGCTTTCGCGGCTGTCGGTCGGCCCACGGACGTGAAACGACCGGCCGGACGACGTGACATCCACCTTCCGTCAGCGTCTCAAAACGAACCTATCTTTTTACGAAATCTTTTCCAGACTATTTCCTGGACTTAACTCCATTTAATTTGTCTCTGGTCAACCTAACAGCAGTTCTTATTACTTAGGCCACATTAAAAATTCTTGCTTTATTGACCGATTGGCTGATAAGCTGTTCACCGGTAGCGATCCATATTCCACAGCCACGCAGAAACAAAGTAACCTGGTAACGTTAACCAGTGCTGCAAATCACAGTCTCACACTTTATATATAGCGACTGGCCAGACGTTTCTCGATATTTTAGTTATAATTTACCCGTACGCAAGTTGAAAATTCTATTTCTTGCCAAAAATCACCCCCTCAGCATTGGTAACAGTTCCGATTGCTGCATGCAGCGAACAGATGCCGCAACAGGTCATCTCACCCTTTCCACAACTTCACATTCCGCGTAATGCAACAATTCCCCCATCAGGTTACGACGATCATCCCGCGTCGCTATTAAGCCGGCAGGAAGCACCGGTCGTAGCGACGAGTTTTCTTACCATCAGAAGCGTGCGTCATCGGCATGACGTCATCAGTGACGTCATTCGTCGTCCGTGGCAACGGGACGCGGCG
>Ga0056128_1002168_pt1 | contig 22966 bp, 18 predicted proteins | sample WorMetLIZISLAND2_FD_71113 | JGI IMG/M metagenome (GOLD analysis project Ga0056128, IMG submission 71113) | Marine gutless worms symbiont microbial communities from Max Planck institute for Marine Microbiology, Germany - Olavius geniculatus... ... | reverse complement strand
CTTTACTGGCTGACGTCCTTGTCGCCTGTTGACCTCGCTACTTCTGCCTGCTACTTGGAGTTTCTCATGTTTACAAAATGCAGCAAAAATACAGCTAAGCAATTTAATGTACACTTATTCATAAAAGATAACATATTAACACTTAACAAAATTTATATTATAATAAACATCATTAAAAACAGCACAATTGCTAAAATTCATTTTTTTTTAAATTCTTAATTCTCCAAATATTATTCCATTAACATTAACAAAAAAACCCGAGGACAGAATGCCCTTCGTAATTTAATGCCACATCGTTTTTTTTACTTACGTGCCTAATAGCTAGCAACATTACAGAAAGTTATAGCCAGATTTGACTGAAATTTTTAGTCATATTGAGATTTGACCCATCAGACAGCTTATTAAATTTTTATGGCGAACAGTGCTACGTCGTGAGTCAAAAAATATGCAAGGTTAGAAGTTGCAATTTTTCCACAGACACTGCGAATTTTAGACAGATTTCCGACAAAAAAGTTGCAAATTGTTAACAGATATACCAGTTGATTGCGCCTTTGGCGTGTTGTCACGGCAGCTATTTCTCAGGACGTTTTTGGGTTTTTTTTCACTAATTTTATCGCTCGGGCGGCAACAGTTTTTGGCAGACATCTAGTTAATGTGTTACAGCATCTAGCAGTATGTTTGTTTGGCAGCTTCAATAGTGTTCTGCTGAGATTTTGAAGACTGTTTCGTCGTTCTCTGGCCGCCATGGACAGGTATGCTGGTGTTCACACCTAATCAGCTGTTTACGTTCAATCACAGTCGGCCGCCGAGCCGCCGCACACGCAAAACATTGTTCGCACTCGGGCTGTGGCGTCCTATCCGCCAGCAAGCCAAGTTACGTGGCCGTAGTTGGCGGAGTAACGTTGATAACGTAAATAAACAGCACGTGCAGACGTCGCCATGGCGTGTAGGATGGCTGAACGCTCAGTCTCTGACGAAGAAAACAGTCACCATCCATGAAACGATTGATGATTGACGTCTTGATGTTCTGGCCGTGTCGGAGACCTGGCATTACTGTAGCGACGAAGCGAGTTTACGCTTGTTGGTGCCGCCGGGCTACATTGCCGTCGACGCCATTCGCGAGACTGACCCGGGCCACGGCGGCATCGCTGTGTTTTACCGGCGTAGGTTCACACGCACCAAGGTTGACCTGCCGCCGCTGTCGACATTCGAGGGACTATGTGTGCGCCTGTCGGCCGATGGAGAGTCTGTTACTCCGCTGACGATATACCGACTCTGGTCTGCCCGAGTGACCAGCGCCTTCTTCGACGACCTGACGACGGTACTAGAGTCGCTGGTGCTGCAGAGTAAACCTGACATCGTCAACGGAGACATCAACATTCATGTCGACGACGCCGCCAACGCTGACGCTGCCCGTCTGGCCGCGCTGTTCGACGCATTCGATCTGCAGCAGCACGTCACCGGCGCCACCCACAACTTCGGCGGCACTTTGGACATCGTCGCCACGTTCTCTGGCTACTGCGTCGATAGTCTGGTCGGTTATCCATCCGGCGTAATCTCCGACCACAGCCTGATCACGTGCTGCTTGCCAGCACATCACCGTTCTAGTCCGCGGCTAACCCGCGTCGTTCGTAGCTGGCGCAGAGTCGATCGATCTGAGTTCGTCCAGGCAGTTAAGGACAGCACCATCGGTTGTTCGCCGTCGCCGTCACAGAGCGTCGACGAGCTGTTCACGATGTACGATAACGCTCTGCGCGATATCGCCGATCGGTTGGCTCCGGCGCATACGGTCCGCAGCCGTCTCCAGCCGCTCACTGCGTGGTTCGACTCGGAGTGCAGTAAAATCCGCCGCGATTGTTAAAGATTGGAAAGGCGCTATCGACGGACCAAGAGCGACATCGACCGCTCCAAGTCCATTGCAAACACGACAGCTTTGTGGCGAAGAAGAACAAGTACTGGACTGATCGATTCTCGGCTGAGAGGGGTACGCCGGCCAAACTCTGGCAGTCGTTATCCAAGATACTGCGGAAAGACAAGGAACTGGACAGTTCCTCGGCGTCTCCGACGCACAGCGCCGATCAGTTTATCCAGTTCTTCAGCCACAAAGTCGAGACAATCCGCAAGAACAAAGAGAACTGTCCGCCGCCGCCACCTGCACCTCTGCGGCCGGCCATCGCATCGCTGACGGAGCTGAAGGCGTGCACGGAGGATGAGGTCAGGCGCGTGATCTTGTCAATGCCTACGAAGTCCTGCACGCTTGACCCCATTCCGATGTTCCTGCTAAAGAAATCCGTCGACGTGCTTTTGCCATACCTCACGGCGATGATCAACGCATCACTGCGTGAAGGCCGTCTGCCCGCGTCACAGAAGCACGCCATCCTGACACCGCTTTCTGAAGAAACCGTACCTCGACGCCGGCGACCTTAAGAATTATCGTCCAGTCTCAAACCTGGCGTTTATGTCCAAGGTCGCTAAGAGAATTGTCGTTGAGAAGCTCGTCAGCCATCTCCAGGAGCAGGACCTGCTACCGCGACTGCAGTCTGCCTACCGGCGCCATCATTCGACAATGACCGCGCTTCTGCGCGTTTTGTCCGACATCTATGCCGCTGCCGACCGTCAAGACGTCACGCTGCTCGGTCTTCTCGAGCTGAGCGCCACTTTCGACTGCGTCAATCACGACATCCTCGTTCGTCGGCTGCAACAGTCGTTCGGCATCTGCGGCACGGCACTAGAGGGGCTGCAGTCGTTCCTGCATGGTCGCACCCAGCAGGTCTGCTACAACGGGCAGCTGTTTCTGTTGTATACCGCTGAGTTGTTCGACATTATCTCGAGTGCCGGACTCGTCGGACACGCGTACGCCGACGACACACAGGTGTACATCAGTGCTCCAGCCGCATCCGCGTCAGTTTCAATGCAACGTTTCATCGCCTGCGTTGAACAGTGACCGCAGCAACAGGCTGAGGATAAACGCCGACAAGACACAGCTCGTGTGGCTTGGAACACGACAGCAGCTTGCCAAGCTGACCACTACCGAACTACCACTACTGTCTGCCCTCGTTAAGCCGTCGTCCGCAGTGCTCGACCTGGGCGTCAACATCGACGGCCAGCTTACCATGGCTGACCACGTCGCCGCGTTACGCCGGTCGTGTCTGTTTCAACTACGCCAGCTACGGATAGTCAGATCTTCCCTGACTTTAAAGGTTGCGAAGACACTGGTGCACGCATTCGTCAGCAGCCGTCGTGATTACTGCAACAGTCTGCTGTACGGGATCGGTGACGGCCTGCTTACGAAACTGCAGACTGTCCAGAATGCAGCAACGCGTGTCGTGACCGGAACTAAAAAGTTCGACCACATCACTCCAGTGCTGCGTTAACTTCACTGGCTTCTTACTTTGTGCTGTGCAACAAGTCAAATTTTTCATTTTCTAAAAAATACAGCCATGCCCCTTGATTCTGACAATGGCAGCCTATGCCACTGTTGCTTAGTCATTAGAGTCGGATATTGCTGCGACATTCTCAAGCGAAGACGTTGTCAGGACTGGAGCTGGCGTGACGGTGGATGTATCAGCCTCGTCAGCATGCTCACGACGACGTCTATCACGCTCTTTAGAACGAGAAGCTTTCGCGGATGCACTCAAATGTCTACGAGGCATTGTTTAGCACTACAATGCAGAACAGTACAAATCATTCTATAATTATGACTATCAAGCCGTTAATTTATTTTAACACATCCGCTAACTCATTAATAACGCATTATATTAGTGGTGCTGTAGGTGAACTACAGCGAAGATTCGAAAGGGTTACTGGAATTACGATCGACAAACTGGTGACTGTGCCGCAATTTCATTATCATATTAGGCTAGTTTCATCATCAGTACCCGTTGTAGATATTTAGTATTCTGGTAAAACTGCATCTATGTATCTCAATGGTTAACGCTATTAGTTTAGTTATCTCACCTCTTGATGACACTATCCTATTCCAGGGATCAACCACGCTACCTGTAGAGTAAAAAAATAACACATTGCAGTACGCTCAAGAAAATGCATTTCATAGTCTCGATTTATAAAATATTTTTCGGTAGTAATAACATACATAACTGAATACGATTTTCAACAAACCTATTTGTAGAAACGCAGATTACAGTTGATAAGTGTTGTCAGTTTACATTGTATTATATTTTAGCAGTGTTAGACTGTTAGTGATGGCACTGCTGACTGCTGAGAAAAGTGGTATCAGTGTAAAATGACTGCATCTGTGCAAACTGGTAGATAGCGTAAAGTCTGCTGAGGTCTTCGGTGATGTGCTGTCAGTGCTAGAAAATGTATACAAACTACTGTTGTTGCTGTTACTGGTGTTAGTTTATATACACACACTAATTCTTGCATAATAAAGTTATGTATCTTAAATCTGTGTCAGTGTGTGCTTTCTAGGCTTTGAAATAACAAACTGTGACATATAAAATTTTAAACTGCATCTGTATAACACGCACCAAATCCAAAGCAGAACAGAGCAATCAGCAATCAGTTTACGATTGACTGTTGTGTCTGGTATTTATGAATCAAAATGATGACGAATCAGATGACTTGTTCTACCAAACGACTTATGCATATGTGTAACCTATAAATCTATAACGCCATCCTTTACCATTATTTTTAATGTAGGAAGATCGAAAAAAACTTAGTTCAACTAATGACTTGCCATTATCAATGAGAAATTTTTAATTACGCGGTTTACGCCCTCAATTACCACAATGGCGCCTTTGCTTTTACTGGGAAACCATGTGCAAGAAACAAAAAAACCGCTATCACAGCTATAAGTTGACGTACGACAATGTATTCTAATCACCGTTATAAATAATATTTTAATTGCAAATGTGTGCACTTAACTTACGGCATTTTAATGCAATACAGCGTAACAATACTGTATTTTATTTTTTCAAATCAAAGCAAAATGTCCGTTTACAACTCGACCTTGACCTTCACCTGACAAAAAAACAATAAATAAGTAACGGTAAAGTGTACATGATCGTGAGCGTGAACGTAATCACTCAGTTTCCACTTTTCACTTTGCTACTAGGGGCCTATCACAAGCAGCAATAAAACAGCAAATATTAATGTAAAAAAAAACTGTTTAGTTTATAACACCACTGTAAGGGTGACCAGATAGTTGAAGATATAAAACTGCAAAGATCACTTTGTTAAAATTACTAAATTCCAACCTCACCATTACAAATGTCAAAAAAATCCTGCTGGTTTTATATCTGTGAAAGAAACCGATACATCTAAAGTTAGATATTCATTGCTATTATTCAGTGATGTGCTAATGACTCAATATCAGCATTTCCATTACGATACGAATCGATAGCTTTTGTGCACAGTTCCGGAGATATTTGCGCTCAAACTCGAATTTTGTAAATCGCACCGATTTTTGAACGTTTTTTTCTCTTCCAAATTTTAAGGGGGGGGGTGGTGCATTAACCGCCGAAGTTATAAGCGCGCATTTATTACATTTTAAGCCAATTGCTGACCCCCTTTGACAAAAATTGTAAGGGGGCCCCCGTCCTCGGTAGGGGGTGCGCTAGTATGACTTGGTCATTCTCTAGCGCGTGTAAAAATTTGGGGGCGCAGCACCCCCTAGGGGCCGAAATATGCTCTTCAGAAATATGCGCTTTAGGTGGGTACGATTTCACATCCAAATCTCCAAGGTTACTGGACCATACTTCACCGTACTTGTTTCGCCTAACGCGGAAGAAATCGAGGTAGATAAAATATTTATTAGATTTCGGATATCTTTATACATTTCGGAGATATTCACCGCCGAACTTTAAACTCGTCCGAAATCGGGCAAAATTTTGCATGTTTTTGGCCCCTGAAATTTTTTTGGGGAAGGCCCCCTGAAATTTTGGACAAACATTATAAAATTGGGCCTAGTTCTAACCATCTTGCAAAATTTTACGCCGGTCGGCCCACGCATCTCGGAGATCTCGCGTTTAAGAAAAAACAAAAAAATTTGGGGCAAAGCCCAACGTGAGTCCGCCCGTCGCCTTAAGTCCGATAGAGGAAAATTAAGGGAGGGGGGGGTAAAATTTTCCGGTATCAAAGTCACGTGGCCCAAACTCAAATGCATTGGCATATGCCAAACGCGCATTGTCGACTTAGGGTAGGTCAACATGAGCGCTTATAACTTGTTTGTAGTGGACCGCCGACTTTCGCCAATTTTTTTTTCAAGGCCAAAAGATCGTTTTCGTGAACGCTGTTTAGGTTTTTGTCGCTATCTTTATCGGTTCCAGAGATATTTGCGCTCAAACACAAAAGTTGTCGTAAATCGCACCGATTTTTGAACGTTTTTTGCTCTTCCAAATTTTAAGGGGGCGGTGCTGTGAGGCTGTCTTGTAAGATCTGATCCTAGGCCTACGCTACGCTATTAATAAATCAATTATACAGTTCCACAGTTATACATTACACAAATCAAATCAACAGTTACGAAATCAACAGTCACGAACTACTCAACACAATCAAATATCGAAGCAATCACAAATAAATCTACATACAACTAAGCCACACAAAACGGGGCTTAGATCCAGACTATTCAAAGTCTAAGAGCTCGCGCAGGAGTCTCCTTTATCACTTTTTGTAATTTTTGCTGCTTTCGATGTGCAAGTTCTTAAATGTTGCCGTTAACAAGTGTATAAACTGATGTTTTGCACATTTTTTTTGTAGAGACAGCAGACACATAGGCCAAAGAAACTGTCGCGCGGCGTAAATTCATACAAAACAATCCACCTATTTTGTAAAAATTATTAGCAAACTCATTGTCCATAAATTAACTTTAAAGTCACACAAACGACTTTGCATTGTTTTTCTTACCTCTTTTATGGACAGTTCATAACCATAATGTCATTTTTACTAATGACCAAAAGAAAACGCGACATAACAGCAAACTTCATAGACCAGCAATTGTTACTAAGGCCATATCTCCAAATATCAGCTAAAGTTATTGCTTGTATTGATAATTGCCGTGATGACAAAAGATGACACCACCATTGGATTTGTCCGAGTACCATGTTACTACCGTTACTCTAGGGATCCACACAGGCCTCCCAATCCAAGCAACGCTATATTTAGGGTCTACACAAGAACCCTAATGCTAATACAAAAGCCAAATCAAAGGCTTACGACCTTGGCATTTACGTATGCCGTCACACACGAGACCATTCTGGTCCGCCACAGAACATAACTCTTCTCAACCCCGTCAGAATAACAACTGCCTTCAAACAACACATTTACGCGCCGCAGATAAAGCGACAACCTAATTTCTGCTTGGCCTAACCAATACAAGCACAGCATTCAATTCATGACCTACTTACTGTGGCGCGGGGGTCTACAACTCGGCCTCTGATTGGTCAACCCTATATACTGGTACAGACTGACACGGAACATACCGTCACATAACGTAAGTCAATACGGCTTACAATAACTATGACTTACAGGCTAACACCTGGTCACCCACGGACAGGTGCAGCTAACATACAACGACAGTGACATGCAAACACACTGGTAGACGAAGTCGCTATCAACAATGACCGCTAAATAAAACGACAAATAAATACAACACAGTCACGAACAAACAGTGAAAAATACAGACAACGAGCTTATTCTGACGCGAAAAATAAATCGACGACTCGGTTTCTCGCAAGTGTCATACACATACCATACGGTGGCCGGCGACAACTTGACTAAGAAACGACGCGGCCTGACAGGTGCCCCAAAAAGTTGTACTTGTATTAACACCCCAAGCTAGAGACACGTCAAGTGCCAAAGTTTCGGCGGGCTACACCTCCTAACTCCGAAGTTATAACCGCTCCATTATTGCATTTAAAGCCAATTGTTGACCCCCCTTTAAAAAAATTGTAAGGGGGCCCCCGTTCCCGTTAGAAGGTGCGCTAGTAAGAATTGGTCATTTTCTAGCGCGTGTAAAAATTTGGAGGCGCAGCACCCCCTAGGGGCCGAAATATGTTCTTCCGAAAAATGCGCTTTTGGTGGGTACGATTTCACATCGAGATCTCCAAGGCTACTGGACCAAACTTTACCGAATTTGTTTTGCCTAATGCGGGAGAAATCGCGGTAGATAAAATATTTATCAGATTACGAATATCTTTATCCGTTTCGAAAATGTTCGCCGCCGAACTTCATAGTCGTCCGAAATCGGGCTAAATTTTTTTGCATGTTTTTGGCCCCTGAAATTTTTTTGGGAAAGGTCTCTAAAATTTTAGATAGGCATTATAAAATTGGGCCTAGTAATAACCATCGTGCAACATTTCACGCCGGTCGGCCCACGCATCTCGGAGATCTCGCATTGACAAAAAAATAAACATCTGGGCTAAAACTTAAGTCCGCTTCGCAAGCTATCGCTTCCGGGCGGACTAATAGATAACTAAAAATTTAGGGCAAAGCCCAACGTGAGTCCGCTCGGCGCCCTAAATCCGACTGGGGGAAATTAGGGGGAATTTCCCCGGTATCAAAGTCACATGGCCCAAACTCAAATGCACTGGCATACGCCGACGCGCATTGTCGACTTAGGGGAGGTCAACATCAGCGCTTACAACTTTGTTCGTAGTGGACGGAATTTCACATGTTTTTTGTTCAACGTTGTAAGGATCGTTCTCGTCAACGCCGTTTAGACTTTTGTCGCTATCTTCATCAGTTTTAGAGATATTTGCACTCAAACTCGAAATTTGTTGTTAATCGCACCGATTTTTGCACGTTTTTAGCCTTCCAAAATTTTAAGGGGGGGGCGGTTTCCCCACAAGTTGTACTTGCGTTAACACCCCAACCTAGAGACACGTCAAGTGCCAAAATTTTGTTAGGTTACACCTCCTAACTCCGAAGTTATAAGTGCTAATTTATTACATTTTAAGTCAATATTTGACCCCTTTTAAAAAAATGTAAAACGGGCCCCCGTTTCCGGTGGGGGTGCGCTAGTAAGACTTGGTAATTTTCTAGCGCGTGTAAAAATTTGGGAGCGCAGCACCCCCTAGGGGGCGAAATATGTTTTTCCGAATAATGCGCTTTAGGTGGGTACGATTTCACATCGAGATCTCCAAGGCTACTACACCAAACTTCATTGGACTATTTTTTCTAACGCGGAAAGAATCGCGGTAGACAAAATATTTATCAAATTTCGAATATCTTTATCCGTTTCGGATATATTCGCCACCAAACTTTAAAGTCGTCCAAAATCGGGCTAAATTTTGCATGTTTTTGGCTCCTGAAATTTTTTTGGGGAAGGCCCCCCGAAATTTTGGACCGGCATTATAAATTTGGGCCAAGTACTGATCATCGTGCAAAATTTTACGCCGGTCGGCCCACGCATCTCGGAGATCTCGCGTTCAAAATAAATAAAACATCTGGGCTAAAACTTAAATCCGCTCCGCAAGCTATCGCTTCCGGGTGAATTAATAATTTAGCAAATTTTAAAAAAAGCGACGGAGAAAAAAAATAAATAATCCAAATAATGAAAAATCCGCAAGACAAAACTAACCGGCAAAATAAAACATTTTTGCAATTTTAGGAGAAAAATGGCCAAAAATAAAATAAAATAATTTCGATAGATAATATTAACCTGGGATTTCTCACCGTTCCCCGCCAAAGTAGAATTTGTCCCGAATTTAAGGAAAAACGGGTAAGGAGGGCAGGGTGAGCGAAATTTAGGTGAGACGTCTGCACTATACAATTAACTAATTAAAAGTCAGTAAACAGTTTCCGGCGCGCGCGTGTCCGGTAACGTGTCCGACGGTAACGGTCGCAAACTCAAGGTACATTCGACCAACATCAAAATATGTGAAATAATTATGCTGCTCGTAATAAAAAAATTCGGTTTGGACAGACGCTATACAAAACACTAGCAAATACTAAGCAAGTTACCAGTGTCAAAGCAATGTCAACATTAATCGAAATAGATGTACACAAATCATGAAAAAACACTAATCAAAATGTAATCAATATTAATTAAAACAAATAACTACTCAATGTCGTACTCAAAACGTAACTAAGAGATTCAAAGTTATGCAAGACAGACAGATGAAAGAGCAGCTTCATATCAATATAGTGACGTCAGGTCGAGAGTACAAAAAGGTACATTTGGCACACGACGAATACACTTATGTGAATAATTGTGGTTAAATATGGTCAAATACAAAATGCCAAAAATACTGGAAGACGACAATGTCCCGTCAACGTAATTTAAGCGGCCGTAGCCAGTGTACATTAACACAACATCAGTAAACAAAAGGGCGAGGAGCTAACGGCACGGCACGACGCACGAAGCGGCACTGGAACGGAACGGTGCAGTGGTCCTCGACATTAGTTGCAGTCAGCGCCAGGTATCCAACGAAGCCAGTTAAGCGAGACATTAGCTTGCGAATCAACTTAAGTTCTGGACGGCAAATGGTGGATTGAGCTTCAGATAAGAACTGAGTTGGCGGCGTATAGCGTCCTATATTATATGCATTTCTCTCGCGACACACCAGATGGATTTCAACTCATAGCACAATTATTCTTCACTGCAGAATCATGTTTTGTTCAACATAAATTTTAAACTTTTTTTGGTTTGGTTGTTGCTATATAGTTGGCTAGATACAAATTAGACCAAACTGCAAATTCTTTATTAGCAATGTCTATCAGATCGACGATATATAAGTCCTTATAAAGGCCGTTCTTAAGTTCATATGATGTGACAGTTAATTCAACAGGTGGTAGATCCTTGATCTTCAAAACGTCGTTCATTATCGTCATTTATTATAATTACCTACTTATAAATATAATTTCTGTATTTTATTCCAGACTCATAATCCCTCGATAGATCTATAACCATATATCCATATTTAGGTTCCCAGTACTTCTTACACAGCATTTTAAACTGATCAAGAGACATATCTACAGCTACGAACTTTCTGTGCAACAGTCGTACGTCGTCACCGAATAATTTAAAAATATCATAAAGTTGGCATTAGATCGAATTGTTTGCAGAGGAAGGTGAGTATAACTCTGAGATAGATATATAACGTCACAATTGCAGCTTTTACCTCTGGTGTAGTAGTCTTCGGCAGTTGTTTGACTTCTGTCTGTTATTATATCATCAAACACGATAAGTGATCTACCGGATTTATTTAGGTGCGCAGGATCTGGTATATCGCCCGAGGAACTGTAAAATTCAGCAGCTATTGTCGATGGCGTGATACCGCCCTATGTCCGAGTCCTCTGCCTGCATTGCAGTTACGTCGCTGGAAGTCAGTTCAGGGAGAAGTCTAAACGCGCGAATCGACAACGACTCAAGTATCTCGTCAGATCGCTCGCACTCGTCGATCTAGACAGTCGGCATCTTCTTGTCAAAACACTGCTTACAGCTGTGTCTGGATAATGCGTCGGCGTTTGAGTGTAGTCGTCCGGAACGATGCTTGATTTCGAGGTCGAACTCGGCCATAGTCTTTATCCAGCAAGCCATGATGCCGGTCGGGTTCTTGTACATCCGAAGCCAGAGCAAACTGTGGTGGTCCGTTCGGAGTATGACCTTTGCTCCGAGAAGATAATGACGGAAGTGCTGTAAAGACTTCACCACAGCGAGCACCTCGCGTCTGGTCGCGCAGTAATTTCGCTGAGTGCGATTGAGAACTGCGGAGTATAACGCTATCGGCTTCTCAACCCCGTCAATCTTCTGACTGAGGACTGCTCCGACAGCAACGTCGGAAGCGTCGGTGCCCAGAATACACGGAAGTCCTGGTATCGGATAATCAAAGGCGACAATGTCCAGGAGCGCTCTTCTCAGTTTGTCAAAAGCTGCTTGTGCCTCGTCAGTCCAGACAAACTGCTTGGGCTTTCCTTTCATCAGACTATTGAGCGGCTCTGCTAAGGTGGCAAAGTGCTTGATGAAGCGCCTGTAATAACTTGCCAAACCAATGAAAGCTCGGAGTTCTGTCAAGCATTGTGAAACTGGCCAGTTTTCGATCTTTTCCACGTTGTCTGGTTGTGGCTCGATCCCGTCTGCGGACACCAAATGTCCGAGGAACTCGATACGACACACTTCGACGGCTTTGCATTGAGTCCCCGTTCTCGTAACCTAATGAACACTCGATCGAAATGACTAATCAGTTGTTCTGGCGTAGCGGCATAGACATTGATATCGTCCAGTTAGCAGATACAGATGTTGTACAGCAAGTCATGGAAGATGTTCTTTATGAGGCGGCAGAAAATGGACGGCGCGTTGGTAAAACCAAAAGGCATCCGCGTCCACTGAAATAAACCTCTTCTGGTGCAGAGAGCTACACACTGCTTTGCCCTTTCCGTCATCCCAAACTGCCAATAACCTGAGAGCAAGTCGATGGTAGCAAAATATTTGGCGCCGTGGAAGCTGTCGAGCGCGTCCTTCACGTGCGGCACTGGATACGCGTCCTTCTCAGTAACCGCATTCGAACGCCTGTAGTCGATACAGAAACGAAAGGAACCGTCTTTCTTCCTTGCCGTGCACACGGGTGAACTCCATGGTGAGTAGGAAGATTCGATGATGCCTGTCTCCAACATCTCGTCCAGCTGCTTGTCTTCTTCGTCCGGGCGGCAAGTGGAGGTCGACGTAGCGGTTGCTTGATCGGCTTGGCGTTGCCCGTCTCGATGTCGTGCTGTATGGCGTCGCAAAAGCCGATGTCCATCGGACCGGTAGCGAACGCTGAGCTGTTTCGACGTAGAACCTCGGCCAGGTAGTGCTGGTCAGCTGACGACAGCTTTGATTGTTTGAACGTCTCGTCGAAAAGCTCCTGTAGATGCTTTGGTACTTCTGGGTTTTTCTCTACAACAGAAGCACCTACAACGGTAGACAGCACAGGCGCACATCAGATTTAAAGTGGGTGATGTCCAGAGGTTTAGGTTCGTCTGGTTCCTGGTGCGCATATGACACCGACAGATGCATGGATGGAGTGAACGTGGTGGACTGCGAAGCAAAGTCAGTACTAGATAACTGGTCGGTAATGGTGCCCAGTGAAGCTGTGGGGGGTTTGATATGTCGACGAAGTGAAGTCCAGCTGGGTGGCACGTGGTTGAAAACTAGGTGCGCGTGGGTCCAGCACAAAGCGTCGAGATACATTCGGACGCTTGACGTAGATGGCGGACACTTGTCGGCTGACGGCGCTAGACGGAGCGCGTGGAGGTGGCACGTAGATGTTGTTGACGACAGCTGCATTGCCCAGCGACTGGGCATTGGCGCAGAACGAAACGCGGGATGAAGTGTGGGGGTAACACTAAATAATGCTGGCACTTGGGCCTGATCCAAAACTAACGGCTGAGGGTCTGTCGTCAATGGTGGAACTGTGAAGTGTGCCGACTGATCTTGGTTGTCCTGTGAGTGTGCTGGACTAAGTTGATTGTAAGCTGGACATGTAGGCATTTTGTCGGATGACTGAGTGGACTCTGCGTTGAAGAACTCTGACTGACCCGGCTGCTGCTGTATATGAGGAGACTGGTGGGCTATGTATGTTTCTCGCTGTAACTTCATCGTAGCAGGCCACAGTCTGGCTACCTGGTTAGGTGTGAAGTGAGTTAAGTCCCTGGCATCTGACTCTGTCAACTCTGTCTGTGCATCTTAGAGCTGCATCACCCTCGGTGTTGTCGACAGTGTTTGTGCGGTATTACGTGGCGGTGCATACTTCCGCATCTGCTCAAGCTGGGCCGCTGTGAATGGCGGCAAATCTGGCAAATCGTCTCTTATGTCGGATGCAAGCTAGAAAACATCAGCCGGTCGCTGTGATGACGAAACCCCGACTTCTTGTTCTTCTATGTCCGACTTTTTTCATCGGTGACGATGTGAATGTCCGTTTAAGCAGATTCTTTTAACAATCGACTGTACTCTGAGTAATCCTGCTGGTACTCTTTCCATTCTTCGTCTCCATCGAACTCGTCATATTCGGAATATTCTGTATCAGACAACATACAACAAGCAAAATGCGACCGAAAAGCATCTACTTGGTCCTGGTAACACTGATTTATTTTTATCACACTTGCTGCGACATCTTTTTCGTCTTCTAACGGACTGGCATCGACGCAGAAGTGCCGTTGTGTTTTAGATCGGTTCGTAGGCGCTGATGTTGTCGCCTGTAACGAAATCACTGAGTTGCCAGAAGGAGGCATGCAAGTTGGACAGGTTTTGATATCCAGCTCCTCCGGATTGGACGTCGTGGCTCTTGGCACCACGACGCAGCGCGCGTGCTGTGGCTCAGTCATAACCACACCTGAGTGCACGCTGTTATTCGAAACCGGAAACTCCGGGTTGGGACCTATCAGACTCTTCTTTGCCGACTCTGGGCGGTGTGACCACATCAACATCTCTCACCAGTCTAGCTGCTCGCATCAAATCGTACCCACCAATTACTGGAGTGGGAGCGTCAATAAAGTAGAACGGATGGTGGATACGAAAACCGCACAACTGGAGTTCTAAGGAGATGGAACCTTGCAACATAACCCGGTGGTTGCCAAAAGTCCGAACTTCTCTAGTGACACTAGGAAGCGAGATGGGCGGATCAAAGTCGGCAGCAATGTTGCATGGCACCACGCTTATCTGGGCCCCACTGTCTAACATCATCGGGATCTGCACTGAATGGATCGTCACATTAATGTTCGGGGCCATGCCCTCGGAGATAGCATGTGGCAGCATATTTAGCGTCGCTGAAAGTCGCGTAAAGTAAGGCGCGGTAGCAGTAGCGTCGACAGTAGCATTAGTAGTACCAAGTACAGAACAAGAAGTAAGTAAGATACTTATTTAAATTGTTCTCACTAGATGTGTGAGTATAAGATTGACATGCACCAAATTTGATTTTAGCTGGTTCTGCGTCTCAGACCCTACTCTACGACTGGGGCATATTACAGCATTTCCACATATTCCGTGGTTGCATTGAAGGGGCTAATTCGCGGTATAAGGGTGACGGAAGGTGTGCGTAAAGGGAAAGGAGGCAAGGGATGGCCTTTGCATGGTGTCATGGTGCATGTTAATCAGAGCAAGTGCTTGACACAAAAACCTTCTCCAATGCATCAGTTACGGAGTCTACAATAGTATCTCAGTTATATTTAGCATATGGTCTGGACTTAAATCTGCTGCTAAATGCCGAGTTGCATCACTGCAACATGCAGCAGTAAAAGCACTTGAAAAATGCATAAATAATAACAGTATTATGTTAACTGAGCAACTAACTGTAACAGTACTATGTCTGGTTCACAGCATGTTAGTGATGTTACCAATTCTCTTGCAAATATACATTGTTTTGGTTATGTTGAGTGTAGAGATAAACGTGCTGTAATTAAACAGTAATTCTTCAAAAAATTTCGATACAACACGATTAGACGATTTTTGGCAAAATATCACAATATTATTATGAGCTACAGGACACTTAAACAGCGACTGCGGGAGTATGGGCTTCCACGGCGTAGGCAATCCCAGCCACTACTGACAGTGTGGAATTTGATCCATGGAGAATTACAAAGACCAGGTATATAGGTTCCACATTGTTACAGCTAACTAATTATAGTAATGCAGCTGGTATAGTAAGTGAGTGATTAGGCTTTAACGTCCAACCCGACGCAGTATCTGATTTTGGGGACGGCCACCAAGGATCCACCAGATGGGCTGACTTTAATCCCATGACAAAGTGTGAAACCCCTGGTCTACCGTCTAGAATGGCTCCATTGCGAGTACGTTGGCTACATCTTATGCAGACATTGCCGCCACCGGCATGGAATCAGGCAGACACTAGAAAGTCTGCAATGTACGCAGATTTCGTGGCAACCTATGTCTTCAAACTCATTGCTGTGGAAAACTTGGGGCCTCTCAATGCTTCAGCAGTAGAGTTCCTCTGTAATCTGGGCCAGAGAATCAGTACAATGTACACCATATGTTCAAAACTTAAACAAGAAAGCCCAGCTATCGCTGTCATAATATCGCGCATAAAAATTGTACACATCTAAACCTGTTTTAACTGTATTTTTTTAAACTAAAAATTTTAATATCATATTTTATGTGCATATTTGGCGTTTACGTCTACACCAAATTATAAAGTTTCATTCAGTTATTTTTAAATTTGATGAATTTATGCCATATTGTGCATGATCACTTCAAAAATTTTTACACGTTCATTTAAACGCACACTGTACGGACCTCATGGTAAAGTATGAATGGCTGCCAAATTCATCAAATTTGGTTGTGTTGCGCAAAGTAAATGTCATATGACTAATATGTTTTGGTTGTCCTGTTTCGTTCTGTTTCATTACATGTATCGTCCACTAGCTGACTTTGCTTGTGTTTTTACATGGTTTAGTACTTATTCGGTGCAAATAATTAATTGCTCCACGTAATCATTTTGTGTAATATATAGGTAGACTTGGCGGATATCGTGCCATGTGGAAAATTCTCCGACAAAAGCACAGACTTGTTGTGAGTCAGGAAACCGTGCGGCTGATGCTGAGGCAAATGGATCCTGTCGGTGTCATTAACCGACAGCAGTATCGGTTACAACGCCGGACGTACACCAGTGCCGGACCAAACTTCATGTGGCACATCGATGGCTATGATAAACTTCGACCGTACGGTATTCTAATCAGCGGGTTTGTATTGGAGAGTCTATGCTGCTAACTAGTAACATCCAATATTGACAGTACATTGCATATCTACTGTACATTAAAAAAGTGTGCCATTGAACATTTCTATATGGCCACACTTTCTGTAAAGTACACTGTGTTCCCCCAAAAACATCCCCGACATTTTTGACTGTAACTTGAAAACCAATTATCAGATTTTGATAACTTTTGGTACAAATATTTTCGACACAACTTGCGATCAAATGACTGTTCAGTTTTTCACCTCACCCAACGTTTGTTTTTTTCCACTACCTAGGGAAAACAGATCAAGCAAAATATGTGTTAAAAATAAACAGAAAACCTGAAAAAACATCCCCAACATTATCGATTGTAACATGAATAAAGATTAGCAGATTTTAGTAATATTTGGCAGAAATATTTTGAACACAACTGGCTATTAAATAATTGTTTTAATGTCCACCTCACCTAACGGCTGCTTTTTTATTACCTGGAAAAAGCAGACCAAGCAAAATATGTGTTAAAATGAACGAAAAAACGTCAATAAATTCTATCTATTTTAATCTGTGGGCCCCAACAGCAGGTCCCTTGCAAGGTTTGACTGTCATGCAGAGTGTGTCTACCAGACAAAGTTTAGGAATGTTTGTGACGTCAAAAAGCAACTGGTACAGCCTGGATTGGTCTGGAGCAGAACATTATCGGTACTGCTGTCAATAAACGGAGAAAACGTCTCCTTGCCTGTGTTCGCATAGTGGGCCAACGCTTTATGCAATTTTACTGCAGGCAGCTGAAACATGGACAACTAAATAAATTGTCAGCCACAGTGTCAGAAATGTGAACAAAATGTTTCTTTACATGTTATGTTAATTAAGCAATCATATCGCATTGAATAAAACAGTGATATTTCGCTGGTTGTGTTTTCCCCAGGTAGTGCAAAAACAAACACTGGGTGAGGTAAAAAGCTAAATGGTCATTTGATGGCAAGTTGTGTCAGAAATATTCGTACCAAAAATTATCAAAATGTTTTAATTGGTTTTCAAGTTACAGTTGACAATGTTGGGGATGTTTTTTGGGACACAGTGTATATTGCTATAATGAAATCACGCTCACATACTGAGACAGAAAGTAACAAAGTATGCCGACTTTGGTAGCAGAAGCAAGAATCAGTATTTTTTGTGTAAAAATCTCGCAATAAGCTTTAACTTATGCTAATTAAAAACACAAAAATTTTTGATAAAAATGCAAAAGCAAAACACGGCATTTTGGGAAAGTAACTGAGATTCACGGCATTTGACGAAAATCATGTTCTGTGTGATTTTCTACTTTCCCGAATTATAAGCATGTATGATTAATCTCATAATGCTGTTTATTGTAAGGTGAAAAAAAGTTCAGCATTTGTTTAAATAGTTAAAATAACTGCTGCAATCTGTGCTATGTTTTATGCATATATAAACACAAAAATTAGAAAAACACATAAAAAAGTGCATCTGTACAGGTTGCAACAAATAAAAAACACCTGTTTATTTTTTTTTGTTATTTGCTAATAACCATAGTTGTTCTTCGAAAAATATGTCTGTATTTCTGTTCAAAATAGGCTCAAAATGACAGCACTGCATGTAGACAAAAATTGACAGTTGCCGCTAAAGGAAATTACCGCAACTTATGATTTTTTTAATGATTTTTTTTCCTTTCTGCAATAAAATCTAGTAATAAGAAATGACTTTCTCCATTTTTTGTTCACTTTGGGCACAAGTCTTTTTACGAAAGCACGTCATTAGCGGTTACAACAAAGATCAAATGCAAAAATCAAACCGGAGCAGCAGTCATTAAAAAGCATACAGAGATAATAATCAGTTAACAGTGACTGTTAATAATTACAATATAGCAACAGTTGGCAGTAAAGATGTTTTGCATCATCAACATCTGTGAGTTTCTCCCATACGTTTCCATCACAGACATATTCACGGTAGGCTGCATCACTAGACTGGCACACATGAGCAAATCACACCTTCGCGAACCCATGTGTGCCTAGAATGGCAAATTCCATTTTGGACTGGAACAGGTCCGGGTCGGACTGCCCACGCGGCAAGTACAGCGTCAGGCTGCAAGTGCTGCTAAACGGCAAACGTTGGCTGTCTGTAAAAAACGACACAGTCAAGCTATGCTCAAAGCCACAAGGTGGCACGGCGTCTGCGGCAGTTTAAAAGTCTAGGATCATGGGGCATGTGCATGGAGATTTTCCACCTACCAACAGTGAATAAATACAACAAATAAAATGGCATTGGCATGCAAATAGCCCAAAACATCAGCAATGCTAAGTCATTATCGTCCACCACCTTTACCATGTTAAATAACTGCCAAAACATAATCAGCTGTAAGTTGTTGGAAAACCTTAGCTGCTACTCAGTCCTTGATGTTTCTTAGTCAGTAAATTATGATCACATTAGCATTTTTCAACCAGTGTAGCAGGCATCATAGAAAATCTTTCCTAGCACAAAGTTTATGTTATTTCTCAAATACCAAAACTGCAATAAAGTTGTAATAATATGACGATTATGCTTCTACCAATTTTCAATACTAGCAATGCCAGAAAGTGTAACATGGGTGTGTAGTTAATAAGTTAGCTCACGTTCACATTAAAGCAGGAATGCCTTAAAACTGTATACGGTAGCATCCTCCTGCATGCGAAGATTACTGCCAGCTTTAGATTACTCGACGTTGTATAGTGATTGAAGCGACTGCAGGCTGAGCGGCGGTGTCGCGTTGACAAACAGTGGCTGGAACGCTGCAGGATTGGCTTTGATCATTGGATACAAATTCCCCAGACCCTCCTCAAAATCCTTCAGAGCTGGAAGTATTCTGCACAGTACAAACGACACATGAAATGACACCCATAGAACTATTTGATTACACAGAAAACGTTGCACTATGGATTACTGAAAATAAAACAGATTAATGCTTACGATGGGCGTTCAAAAAGTTTGGCAAGTCAATACATCAAACTAAAAAAACTTTTAAAAATTTATACACCAATAAAACGTATATACCTTTCGAACACGTGTAAGGTTAAAACGAATGTGACGTCATTATAATGTATGACGTAATAAAGCGTTAAACAAAAACGATTTGGAGTGCTAGCGCAAACAGTGTAAAATTAGGCTAGCTGTTGCAAACCATTTCTCCAGCATACACCGGATTTTCCAATATGCGGCCCTGGGACATGTAATTTTATGAGAGCCCTAACAATTGCGTCCATGAATTCTTAATTTGTAATTATAAATATTTCGTAGCCAAAATCTGTGCCAGCTATAAATGAGAATGCTTCTATCAATTACGATGGCTTGTCAGGATTTGACGTTGTCAGAAAAGTTTATTAAAGGTTAACATTTAGTTATATCTATCGTCTTTGTAAAAGGTTAAACAAAGTTTGCAATGTACGACCTTAAGAGTCCTAGTGTGTGCTATGGCCTAGGAGCTAAGCCCGCAGATCTTCCCCTAAATCCGGCACTGCAAGCCAGTCCTTAAGTTACAATTATCCAGCTAGCTGTTCGTGACTCTGGCGTCACCTCTCGTACTTCCACTACCAGGCTAAATGCAGGTTTAACAAGAGGAACGTCGTAACAAATTATGCGTAACAAAAATTTATGTCAGGAAACAATTTTGTGTCGGATAATTCACTTAATTTGCTGCCTTTTTACAACATGGCAACGTTAAGTGCAAGCAAACACACTATAAACGACAGTAAGACAGACTGTACAACTGCAATACCTGTAGTGAAAGAAATGCTTTACAACATGTTCCACGATGATGTTCTTCTGTGCTATGGTAAACTTGACTCGCCCATACTGTTCGTACACCCAGTCACTGCTGCTGGCCGCATTGTTCATGCTGACATCATCGTCACAGTTAGCAATCTAAGCATTGCAGAAAGACACACAAAACACTTGCAATGCACACAGTCTACTAAATGCAAGTTTGTTGAAACTACAAAATGTTAATCAAGGTGAAAGTTACATGTTGCGAATGGTAACCATCATCTACAATACCAAAACTGTGACACAACTTGCCATCAAATGACCTTTCAGATTCCCACCTCAACCAATGTATGGTTCTACACTACCTAGGAAAATCAGATAAAGCGAAATATGTGTTGAAATAAACAGAAAACGTAAAAAAACATTTCTGACATTATCGATTGTAAGTTGAAAAATGATAAGCAAATTTTAATAATTTTTGGCACAAATATTTCTCACACAACTGGCTGCTAAATATGTGTTTTACTTTCCTTTTGCCCAACGTCTGCTTTTGCACTACCTGAGGAAAGCAGACTAAGCATAATATGTGTTAAAATGAATGAAATAACATCAATAAATTCCATCTATCCTAATCTGTGGGTTGGTCTATTACAAGGTTTGACTTTCATGCAGCAGTGTGTCTACTAGATAAAGTTTAGGAATGTTTGTGAAGTCAAGAAGCGACTGGTACAGCCTGGATTGGTCTGGAGCAGAACATTATCGATATTGCTGTCAATGAATGGAAAAAGCGTCTCCTTGCACGTGTTCGCATTCGCATAGTGGGCCAATACTTTAAGCAATTTTAATGCAGGCAGTTAAAAAATGGCCAACTAAATAAAATGTCAGCCAGAGTGTCAGAAATGTAAACAAAATGTATTTTTACGCGTTATGTTAATTAAGCAATCATATTGCATTGGATAAAAAAGTGATATTTCGCTGGTTGTGTTTTCCCAGGTAGTGCAAAAACAAATGCTGAGTGAGGTAGAAAACTAAACAACCATTTCATAGCAAGTTGCGTCAAAAATATTCTTACCAAAAATTATCGAAATCTGATAATTGGTTTTCAAGTTACGGTCGAAAATGTCGGGGTTGTTTTTTTGAGACACAGTGTAGATGTGCAATGCATGATGCGAGTTCAGGATGGTGCTCACCATAAAGTTCAGACAGAAAAAAAACATAAAAAACATAATTAATATTTTGGCTGTACCAAACAGCCTATTTTACTATTACAGTACGATTATTTTTACATGACTTCACTTATAGCACAACATTGGCTTTCACATATGTGGCACTGCAAATGTGTGTCCTAAATGCACTGAAAATTTTCTAAATTTTTGCATTAACAGTAGCTCAGCAATGTGCACAAATAAACCTTATTGGCCAGTTGCTGAAGCTTAAAATCTGTAATAAACTGAGCTTCTTCTATGCAGTTGGTGTGATCGTTTATTTACAGTGCAGGAATGCAGGACTGAAGATTGGCAAATCTGGTCTACCCTGCACAACACTCCATCTGAAAAATGCGCCGCACATTTTGTACGTCCCTAGGCAGTACGTTAGAACTTTATGTTCGTCACGTCCTTTCAGCACACCGAGGCTGGCCATGTTATGCATCAGTAGCCTGCAGAAACCATTTCAGCCAAAAAATTAGTTGTATATGTCATTCATCTTAGGTGGTGCGGAATAAATGTATGCATGGATGTGAAAATTAACAATTACTTTAAAAAATGTTGAGAAATTATTTAATCAGCATTTTCTGGAGTGTCCGAAATTCTTACGAAATGCAGAACTCGTTAACATCTGCAATGTCATCGAGCTACACTTTTTGCACAGTCTATGTTGTAAACGAAACAAAAGACAGAGTGACCCATGCCTAGCACTACTTCTGCAGTTTGTGCCATGTCGCTGCATTTCTGACATAACATTAATAGAGATTTGCACTTTTTGAGTGCTTTTTTACTTACCAACTGTAACAGTCATTAATAACCAACAAAAATGTGCGAATACTTTATGAGTAAACAGTAATATAATCTCACTTGAAAAATTCTCTCCGGGACCTCCGAGGTCATCAGCTTTTTCCCCCGCAAAGATAACGTGCAGAGCTTTGTCAAAGCTGAAGTCGCTGTCCTGAACAGCCCGCTTGACACTAGGCATGAAGAACTGCCGGGACACCAAAATAGTGTGCTTCTCCGCAGACGGCTCCGACACCATCAAAGGTCCAAGCAGTTCAGCAAGAGTCTGAGATCTGAAACGTAATACACAAGCATAAAACGCAAGATTACATAATAACCACAGTATGCACACACCAACAGGTACTAAGACATTTGTGCATGCTGTGCGGATTTGCAGTTGAACCTTGGAGTACTTATTTCACTTATTATGAGCTGATAATGAGAGAATATCTTATGGCATGTACCCGTGTTAAGTTGGTTGTACAACAGCAACTATGTGCATCATTATAAACAACGTTATGAGGATAATGCAGCACTTTTTGTAAACATGTATCTGACAGGTGGATACAATCTTCTGACTTTCTGACAAGCCATGTT
>Ga0056128_1002167_pt1 | contig 22969 bp, 14 predicted proteins | sample WorMetLIZISLAND2_FD_71113 | JGI IMG/M metagenome (GOLD analysis project Ga0056128, IMG submission 71113) | Marine gutless worms symbiont microbial communities from Max Planck institute for Marine Microbiology, Germany - Olavius geniculatus... ... | reverse complement strand
ATGAATCCTTTGTTAGAATTACTATTACTGAATTTTATAATAATTTTCTTTTGCTCCCTTGTCAATTCTTTGCCTGCCGTATCCAGCGCATTTCAATCGCTTCGTTTGTCAATATTTTTGATTAAAATGACGTCACGAATGATGCAACGCATTTTACATGGATAAAACTACATGATCATAGATATAAATTGGCTAGAGATGCGCTCAAGTTCGAAATTTTACTTATTTTATTTGCGGTGCACTTCACGACTTTGTGGCATCGTTATCGCATTATGACACACTTTTGGCCACCTGCTGTATATCACAGACAGTTGTTATTAATAGTGTGAGATGGGTCACCACTCACTGTCACTGCTGGTTGTTATTCTTTTCTTTACACCATGGGTCATAAAAATGTGCCACTTTACTTTTGTACATATCTTCACCAAATATTGACCAATTTTTAAAATTCTTTCACTGTCGCACTCTGCAGAGAATTTGCAATAATGTGATTATTATATATCCCTCCACATGGTAAATGCGTTTCTACACTATCTTGTGAAATACAAATGTAAGCAAAAAGTAACGATAATAACAAAAATTTAGGTAAATAAAAAAACGCTTCAGACCAACGTTGCGACGAATGATTCATATGACACTAGACTGTGTTAGACCCACATCATCTAGTGTCATGCAGACCATTCACTGCAATGTTGGTCTGAAGTGTTTTTTTTTCAATTTTACCAAAATGTTTGTTATTATCGTTATGTATGCATATTTCACTGATATGTTACAAGGTAGTGTAGAGATGCATTTACGGTGTGGTGGGATTTATAATAATCACATTATCACAAATTGTCTGCAAAGTGTGCCAGTGAAAGAATTTTAAAAATCTGTCAATAATTGGGAAAAGATATGGACAAAAGTAAAGTGGCACATTTTTTTGGCCCACCCTATATTTGATACCATATTATGTAACATTGTCTGCAAGCTTTAGCACAGCAATAAAACTTTGTATTCTTTATGCCAAAAGTAAGATAGAGTTGTAGAAACCTAGGAAGCTGCAACTAAGAAAGTAGTTGTAGAAACCCATTATTTTGCATGGATATCGTATACATTACCTTGGCAATCATTAAGGGTGATGCACTTGTGGTCGGTGGTGGATCCAGAAGTTAGGAGTAGGGGGCGGAAGGGTGGGTGTCTGGGGAGGGAATTTTGGAAATTTTTATGCAAAAATCATGCATTTTGGTGCAAAATTTTCACTTGTTTCAAGATGCATCCAGTCAATAGGGGGGGTGTGGGCTGCCGCCCCCTTCCCCACTTGTATCCACCACTGCTTGTGGTAATCGTTATTATGCAGCTTGTGTTTTTTGTTTTGAACAGTGACAAAGTCCATCATCTCGATGATATTTTGGTGAAGAATCCGCTACGAATTTTGAGGTTGAAGACGGCGTGTGCCAATCACAGCACTGTTTATGAAAAGGTGAGAAGAATTTAGCTTTTTATCCTCCTTTTTATGGCACAATTTTCAGGTATTTTTTATCTTTTATTTAAACTCAGTTTTCAGTGCCAGAGCTCATAGGGTCCTTGAGAAGTCCTTGAAAGTCCTTGAATTTTGAAAAAAATTCCAGGCCCTTGAAAAGTCCTTGACTTTGGATGTGCCATATTTTGAAATTTTTGCATATTAAAATTTTGAAGAAAGTATTCTTGTAAAATTTGGCATTTCACCACTAGGCCTACTTGGTTATAGTTCACTTGCTTACTCAACAAAAATTCCCACTGTGTATATATATTTCACTCTAAATTTTGATATAGCACGAGTATATGTCTTTTTATCGATACTTTTTGTACTTGAAAACTGCAATTTTAGGTCTTTGAAAGTCCTTGAAAAGACCTTGAATTTTGTCCTTTCATTTTGCTATGAATCGCGTGCAATGCTCCTGAACTAGCTCATTTTCATTGTTTTTGATACGCACATCACTGGTGCTTGGTCAGTTTTTTTCCTCAATTCTGTCTGGCCAGTGTGCTTTTGTTACATTTTTAGGCAGAACCGATCTTTTAATGCACATGATTTCACATATTCCTACACATTTCTCTTTAGCATGGTATGTCTGTGGTTTGTCACATTCGTGTCTTCTGCTCAAAACGTTTAATGGATTTAAATATTGCTCGGTGTGTACACTTTATGAGTTCCAGTGACACATTGTGTTAGATGGAGGTCCTTAACCCTCCAAAGGAAAGGGGCATTTTGGGGGTTAAACTTCTAGCCAAAACATTCAGTTGCTTCTTACATACGAAAAAGATGATTTGCGATTCACCACTGGGTGGCAGCATCGGTCAGCAATTCCGCCTTTTGCCAAATGACTTTGGTGTGTGTTGTGTTCTTTACAAGACTGCTACGTAGCTGATCCGTTGTGCATGTAGTTGAAGCTGATGGCGACCGTGCAGCAGACGCAGCCAAACATTCAGATGTTGCTTGCTACCAGTGACTATGTCGGAGCACTTGACCTCATCACTGCCACACAGGACATTCTTACACGTGACCTGGCTGGCATACACAGCTTCAGGTATCGTTAGAGAGAAACTGGTGTGTGTGTGTGTGGATTGATAACTTCTTGTTTATCTACACATATTGTACTTTTTGTTTTAACACTGCTGTTTATGCATACGGAAGGATGTACATCTAGTCTGTATTTTTTAGTTCATACAAATTTTTACTGTGTTGACCGCGATACATTTTGCCCATGAGACTTGCGGTTTTAAACCTTGTTTTTGATTTTATTGCCAAGCTGATTTATAGCACAATAGCAGAAAGAGATGCATTGCAGTACTGAGTACATTTTTGTGTATTTTTGAAATTACACATGTATTAGGTGTAAATAATGGTCATATATTTAATAGTATGAAAGTCTCATAATGAACGTTTTGATAAGTACTTTTAAAAGCCACATACAATGTTGTCCTTATTTTCTATTATTCTTTAAGATTTTTTTGTTATCCTGATGGTGTTTGTATATTTGGAATTACTTCAAAGCAGACACTTTTGCAGTTTGCCTTCAAGGTGACTGAAGATTGAAGCGATTTTCATACTGCTTATTAATTGTTGCTATTATGTCTACAGTTACTCGTCCTTATTTACTACATAACTAGTCCATTGAAGTTTGCCATGGTGTAAGTGATGGATGTGTGAACTGATAGGCATCTGAGTTCGCAGCTTGTAGAACTAGAACGGATGATTGACAACATGATGCAAGAAGAGTTTCTGCGATTTTCTACCCACGACCTCAACCGACCGGTTACAGAACATCGGACGCCGGCGGATGAGGTCTGACAGCTTATGTAGTCATTTATAATGTTTTATTTTGGTGATGAGTTTGGGTGTTTTTTCTTGCTTTTTTGTCTGCTTTTATCTTGAATATGCAGGTGCTATAAAACCGTCAACATTTGGAGAATGTGTACTTATTGTATTGTTTGAGGTAATAAGTTGTAGATGTACGTAAGGATTATGAATGAACAATTGGTATACTATTTGACAGTATTTTTACTGAATGACACATTAGTGAATTTTGCCCTTGTCCTCCAATAGACAGCATTCTGAAAATTGGTGACTGTCTGGAGGATAACAGGGAAGATTATTAGAACTGCCAAAATTATTATCATTACGTATGCACAATTATAATCAGCAGTTCTTACAATTTTTGAGATTTAGGTCGTTTTTGTGTTTCGTAAACGTTAAACTTTAAAGTTTCTGTAAAGGTTAAACTTTGTGTTTCGTTATTATGTGTTTGTGGAATTTTGCCTGCAAAGGCCATCCCCGAAATGATTTATACTGCGTCGGGCAGGACGTTAAACCCTACTCTTAACATTGTATGCTTTCTTATTTAAAGTTCTAGGCATCTTCACATGACACATGAGACTTATTTGGAGCAGGGATGCTCTTCGGTGCCCTAAGTAAGTCAAACATTGGGCATCAGACTTGGCTCTACCCAGATGAGAGTTTGTTGCTTTAACCATCAACCAACAGCCGTTCCTAAACTATACATTTATGCATTATTTTGTTGTTTTTGTTGTTTTTTTGCAGGAGCGTCTGGTTACGGTTGTATTGGGCACGCTGCGGCAACACAAATACGAGTTTATAGATATTTATAAAGAGGAGGCAAGCACTGCACTGAAGGCCGTTGTTAAGCAGGTATTGATTTATCGTTATACCTTTTTATATCATTGTTGCATGCATACTGCTACAGAACACTCAGTTTTTCACTTGATGTGAATTTTTTTAACTTTATTAATTATTGCGAACTATGATTAGTAAGTAAGTAAGTAAGGTTAAAAAGTTGCAGTTAGTTACAATGTGCTGTGATTTCAACTCCTGAACAAAAATATCTTTAGCAGCCATTTGAGCTGTTCACATTTATGCTAGGTCAGCTTGTCTCAAATGAATCCACTGTGTTTAAAAAAACAGTCAAAATTGTTTTTCTCATAACTTTGTTAAATTTTCATTCACTTTGATAATTCTTGGCACACAGATGGCCAATATGATAGAATACATGTAAGGTGGACTTATTTTCCACCTCACCTAATTTATGTCAACGCACTACTATGTGAAACACAGATGCACCAAATTGTTACATTTCACGATAATTTTTTGTATCCGATTGCTCACCTTTGTATCATCAGTTCGACGGAGAGCACCACGTGATTTATTAACTTTGTGGTATTTAATATTTTAAGGTGAAAGAAGCGGACAACAGAATAGCTGAGTGGTGAGCTTAAAACATGTCTAATCGATGAGTGAATGCAGTTTGATAAGTCTTCCTTTGATTCTGCCATCAGCCAGTTGCGTTGCATCTAAGCCATTGTGTCCTTGTATGCTGCTGACACTTCGGGCATAAACTCTGATAATTTTTAAGCGAGTTGTTATACAAACTTGCAATTTTGCCAAATGATGTACATTTCACTTATTGTGTGCTTAATTAAGCAATTAATTAATCAATTAATTAAATTACTGGAGACAGCAGCTCATCATTATGCAAAATTGGAGCATATGGGTTTTACATGGTAGTGCGCTGACATAAATTAGGTGAAATGGAAATTGAGTGCTTCTTACATAATTCTATTGTCTTAGCCATCTTCTTGCCAAAAAAAAATATTAAAATCGGTGAAAATTTGACATAGTTCTGCATAGTTTTGACAACAAAAACAATTTTAACTGCTTTTTTGAAACACTGTAGATGTCATTCTCTATCGTAACAAGACAACTGAATGTCGGTTTGTTTTATTATGGATGTCTACGTCGTCTAGGTGTCGGTTTATAGAGAACTTACAATGAACAATTGTTATGCTGTACAGACTGTAATTGAAGCAGTTGCTTCAGCAGATGACATCATATCAGATGGCCTGACTTCTGGGTAAGTGACATGTCACTGCTTCGGTAGTTAAACATATAAAAAATCAAGAAGAAAGCCCAGCTAATGCAAAGGGGAATGTGCTATAGCGATGCATGTTTGAAGGCCCACTGCAAACAAAATCTAGGCTAACCGTTCCCGACACGATGATTATGATCTATGAAGGCTGCTATCTATAGCGTTTTATTTACACTCACCAGAGCGCACAGCCTGTCTCATGCAGCTGACAGTGGTAAAATAACGACTTTTAGGGGTACCCATCTTTGATGGCCTCATGTGCAGGCCACTTTGAACATATGGGGTCTAGACTTTGATCGTTTAAAACTATGTTTTACGTCGAAAATTTTGTATGCAGGTTGTACTGATCTGTCTGTAGTGATTTCAGCACAATTCGCTCCTGTAATGTGTGTCACAGCCCGAAATTGCCAAAAAAAGTCAATAAAACCCTTATTTTGGCATTCAGGGTCTTCCAAGGTCATTGATTTCAGTGCCAAAAATAGCCAAAAGCCAATGTACGACTTCCTATTAGTGATTAATAGTAACCTAGGCCCTATTTCACACTGTTTTTGAGATATGATGACTTATTGGCCAAAAATTGTAAATTTTTCCTACCCTCTCTCATTTAGTGCCCTGCTCGGGGTGATCTCTGTGGAATTTATGGAAAGTCTTTACGGATCCTGAAACTAGAGTCTTCCAGGCAGCCGACAGTGAAGATTTGGTGATCCTAGCTTGCACTGTTTTTGAATGATCCACCCATGTGACAGACAAACAGATGATCAGACGGATGGACAGAATTGCGATGGCTAAGATGCGCTACAGCAGTGGCTGCTGTGACGCGTAAAAAGGTTATAAATGTGTATAATTTAATCATTAATAGGGGCCAATCTCAGAGCAACAGATGCTATCTGGCACTTTATGTACTGTTGTGTTATGTATCCAAGTCAGTCAGACATGTTCGAAGTGTTTTGCTGCCCTTCGACAACTACAAAGCATACGACGATCTGTGTCAAACGACGTGATGCAGTCGCTTATCGTGGCGCTGGTGTTTTCCAGGCTTGACTACGGCTCCGCAACTCTTGCCGGCATTCCAAAGCAACTAATGGACAGGCTTCAGTCTGTGCAGAACGCCGCTGCATGGCTGATCTTCAATGCTTGTCGTCAGGACCACATTCAGCCATTACTGCGCAGATTGCACTGGCTTCGGATGCCAGAACGCGTTGCGTTCTGGCTGGCAGTGCTAGTGTATCGCTGCCTCCACGGCTGTGCACCTGGCTACCTGGCTTCAGATCTTCAGCGCGTGTCACACCTCAATGCACGTCGACGACTGCGCTCTTCGACTAAATCGGCACTGGTCGCTCCACGCACGGTGCGTTCTACCATTGGCGACCGCACCTTTCCAGCGACTGCTGCATCGGTCTAGAACAGTTTGCCGGAGTCAGTCCGGTCATCGCCGTCGTTGCAAGTTTTCTGCTGCAGACTGAAAACTGAACTTTTTGCCCGGTCTTACGGACATGACTAAGAACGTCTCATTGCACTGACTACTATTACGTGACTACACTGTTTAAGCTTATTGTTACGTGTCCTTGTAGTCTTAGGACTTAACGCCACGCTAAAGTTTATTTGTCCTTCATCATCATCATTATGTATGATTGCTATCCTAAACAAGCTCTTAGCTTAGAGACTTTTGCGCTCTATGCATATTGTGGTCGTTATTACAACTTACTGTTTGGCCACAACAGCAGTAGCAGCAGCATTGGACTAAGAGCGACAGTGTAAGCTTAGTCGCATGCAAATTTTGCTGCTCGGACAGACAGACAGACAGACAGACAATGTTAAAGAAAAACACAATACGCTTTCTACATTAAATCTGCTTAACAAAAAAGACTGTCATCATGCCAGTGAGTGTAACAGTCAATAAATAATTTGTGTTCTTACTAAGATACACCGATATGCTACTGTACCTCTCATAGTCACCAATTGGTCATTGATATCATGATTTTGTTATAATGTTATATATTGGGAGTTAAATCTGTGATAAGCTGTTTGATTCTTGTGTCTATCTGTATCAAACATATTTCCAACCCTATGTCATATCTGATGTTACAATAGGCCATAAACAGTCATAACTGCATAAAATAACTGTCTTGTATTAAAATGAACTATGTATACACTGTATGCATATAGATTTAACTAGCAGTTTTTTTAACTTTTTCGAATTTAGATGCTTTAGCTATTTTGACATTATTTGTGTCACTGGTGCAATCAGTTGTTAATGTTTGCTGGTTATAGGTTGGCGAATCAGATGCGGATGTTGAATTACACTGATTGGATGAAGCTTGTTATCACTCTGTTTTCGAATCTGCTCGTTATTCTTGGTCGTGTTCGGGTATGTCAAGTTTAATGTTGCTTTTTGGCATTTAATATACATTAATGCATGTAGAGAGTTTGGTTGTGCGAGCATGAGCTTTTTGATGAGATTCTTAATGCTCGTCTGTAAAGCTTTAAATGCCCAAGATGTAACTAACATAAGCCAATGGATCTGTAGTGCCTGCTGAAAATCACACTGCTGAATTAGTCTTATAATCATCAGGTTGATATTTTGATATTTTCAGTGTTTAGAATGTGCTGGCATCTTCTTACTCTGGTCTCTGTTGAGTACTCACCTGTACTGTGCAGAGTATGCATTGCGGATAAATTGTCTTTGCCAGATTTACTAAGGTCCAGTTTTTCCATGCACATTTGATGGCCGATCAAATTGATTTTCGATCATCTTTGGGACTTGATATGAGATCATCTTATTAACGGTTTTTCTATCGCCAGTTTGCGACTGATCGTCCATCAAATCTCCCATCAAGTTGATGGCCGAATATTGACCGTTCAAGGCAGATAATTGACGATTAAACGTGGCGATCTGCAGTTCGTTGCTTATTCGCACCAGAAACATTGCTTCACTTCGCTGGTCAGAACGGCAGTTCATGTATTAAAATAAAGTTCCAGGCATGGCGATCAATCAGTACTGATCAATTGATAGACCCTCTTGTATTGACAGCAGACAATGGACGATATCGTTGATATCATTGCTATGATGACATTTACTGCCTATGGCGTCCACTCACAGTGCATGCTGGGTAATTTAGCACAACACTGCAAATTGAGGTCACTGTCAGCCAATCAGATTGGCATAAAGTAGGCTCAGTTGACGGCGGATCAGCTAATCGCCGATCACATAATTGGAGATCGAAAATGCATGGAAAAACGAAACACAGTTGATCGACGATCAATTCTGAACATCAAGTTAATCGGAGATCAGTAAATTGGAGATCAAATTTGATTTGATTGGCGATGGAAAAATCGGACCTAAAAGTAGCAATGGATGATTGATTACGCTTGATGCATTTTCGGTTTGTTTACATTTGATTGAAGCTTACTGGCCAAAATGCTAAATGATGGTACTTTTGTGCATCAATTTAATGAAGCTATTATCCAAGTCGGAAATCCCCAGTCTTGGTTTCGATGGTCTTAGATTTTAGTCTTTGTCTTAAAGTTTTTGGTCTCGGTCTTGATCCTGCAAACTGGCTGGCAGCCTCAGTCTTGGGCTTGAGCTATGGGTTTGTCCATTAAGTTGTCCAGATTGTGATCTCATTACGTTGGTGGTTATATGTTATGCACGTAATGGACATGGTGGCCACAGGTGCTTGAAAGTTATTGAAAGTTCTTCAAAAATATTTTCTGTTTTTTCACGTTCTTTAAAGTTGTTGAAAACCAAAGTGGGTTATGATAGTTGTGGAATTTGATGCCAGAGGGTCTTGAAAGTCATTGAATTTCAGTCGCTCAGAATTATCGTGACCAGGATGTGAAAATTCTTTTCATATGATGCCAAAAACCACATGACATAGTAAAATACTACTGGAATGGGTTTGGAAAAAGTACCTGAAATTCTTTGAAAAGTCTTGAATTTTTTTTGGCCCAAAACTGTGGACAACCCGAATGAATGTAAATGCACAGTGCTATTAAAATCTGTAATTTTGATTGTTTATGTTATATATGACTTTGTGCTGTAGTCATTTACGGTGATAGTTCATGACGTGGTTAAGTCATCATGTGAGCCTGATGCAGTTGACATTGAGTGTCCGTTACCATCTGTCCGACAGTCGACAGATGCCGCCGACACAGTGACAGCTGACGGCATCGACTTGGAATGGAAGCAGAACATTGAACGACGAATCACTTTGTATGTTTACATGACAGCACTTTTTTCTTTAGCACGCATTGAATTTGTTGATTTGGCGACAGATGTGAATTCCAGCTTGTAAGGCAGAACTGTTTTGTTATTTGGTAAGAGTTTCTCTGCTGGGATGCTGTCTCACTTGGATCAATCCTTAAACATAGTCTGTTAAATGATGATGTACTAATGAGTTACATATTACACATTGCATGATTCTTTGCTCTGCATTTGCACTAATTATTAAGTTTTTGAATATGTCATTGCCAGGCTCACTGCACAGTTTTTTGTGGATTAAATTTGTTGTTCTGTATATGGTTTTTTCAGGCTCATTAGTTGTTTTACTGCCAAAAATAACAAGTCTGTTTGTTGCAACTAGCTTCGTTTTGTATTAATTCAGTAGTTAGTGCATATTCATGATAAAACATATGATAGCACAGCGTTTGTTCTGATGTAGTAATAGATATTATAGAGTATTACGTACTAAGTGTTAAAATAGATAAATTAATAGCTCTAGTTCTACAGAGTAGAGATAGTTAGAACAGATCTTTGGATTCAGCTGCAGTGAAGGCTGTATGCAGTTTTTCTGTACTGTGTATGTTTTAGAGCGAATGATACAGCGGAGCAGGTTTTGTCTCAGGGTGAATATCTGAGAGTGAGCGGTCTGCTGCATGAGATGCTGTGTTCCATCTCTGATCAAGCTCACGATCGATGCCACAAGTTGCTGGTTGCTCGCAGCAAGGTGCTGATTTCATTCTGTTGCTTATTATAACTTAGCTACAAACAACACTTAGTGGATTTTTATGATGAATATTTGCATAAACATTAAATATTCATGTAATAGCACTCCTTTTTAAATGGCAGACGGGCAAAGCACAAACTGCACTAGTTCTGTGTCTACAGTCTTGCAGTGTAAGCTGGTGTCTGGCTGAGGGCTAAACGTACAGAGATCAGCACTGCAATGTGGGCCTTTTGACTTGGGTGAGACTTTACTTTTTCATCGGTGTCATAAACAGCTTTGCTTATGGGCTTTGATTTTGATCATCAAACATGTTGTCCATTGGACTACTTAATACTTACGGTAGTAAGTACTTACGGTAAGTACACTAATAGCTTTGTGTTGGTTAGCTGTCGTTGATGGTGTTAATCAGTCCAGGTTATCCAGGCTGTGCATGGCTAGGTAGACAGACATGGTGTAGATTACACTCTTTTGTCATCTCTGTTCTGTCAGTGTATCATGGTGTGTATCTCGCTGCAGATGTACAAATGGATGACAGCACCACTCCCTGAACCTGCTTGGATTCCAAACGATTTTCACGCGTAATCACAGAGATTTTGATGTTTTTGCTGATATTTAAATTGTTATTACCGATTTGTGAACGAATAAATGTTTTATTCTGCAGGATGGGTTTTTGGAGCGATTAACATCTAATGAGTTTGTTCGCCTGTCTCAAACAGTCGATGATTTTGTTACGTCAACTGAACAGGTTTCTGGTCGACGCTGCACAGCCCTGCGTGCCACTGTACAAAACCAGGTCATTAATCCACTGCTCTTTGCTGATGTATTATACTAACTACTATAAGACTGGTTTAAAAAGTCAGGATGCAACTTATTTCAAGTACTGGCTTCGGAAACATTGTTGAGCGCAGTGGTGTTCCCACTTGAATTTGTTACGCGCGAGAGCTAGCATAGCTATAGCGCATATTAGCTATGGTAATTCTGTCCATCCGTTTATCTGTCCGTTACATCCCAGTACCGATTGAAGCCCAGGTGAGACTGAGAGTTCGGGTTTTCACTATATTATGACAGCTTAGGGCGGGTTTCTGGATCTTAACTGGCCGGTCAAGTTAGTGTTAACTGACAGATTTGCATAACTTGCATTTCCCGTTGCACTAACCAACGGTCAAAATGGCCAAAAATTTAACTGGCAGAAATCGGCCAGTTAGCTAACCGCCGATCGTAGTTATTGTGTTTAACGCAACTTTTGTACCATTTTGCAAGCAGTTAATTGAAGAATGTGATACTATAAAACGATGTTGCCGTATAGCAGTGTTTTCAAAACGCACGAGGAGACGTTTGCTGCTACAAATTTTACTACAAAATTTGTGAATGGACAAAATGGCTGTCCGCAATAGCTTGGCTGGTTCGTGGGCTGGCTGACGAGTGCTTGCGCTCATTAATATTCATGACGCCCGCCTGCGCTAGGCGGAAATGATTAGCGCTGTGCGCATCGTTGCTAAGCAACTATAGTTTTCCATTCAGTTAGCTAATGGCCAGTTGAGGTTTTGTTCAGAAATGTGCACAAACTTAACTAACAGGTTACAATTAACAGACGGTTTACTAACTGATCAGTTAACTAAAAGATCCAGAAACCATCCCTTAGAGACTCTAGTATTTCATGACAAAATTTTACGCTGCTGGGTTAAAAGGGTTTGCATGAATGAGGGGGCGAAAGGGGGACACCCCCTCTAAAAAAGATGTTCTTTTATCACTATTGGCTTGTCTATCGTGAAAATGGTTGCAGATACGTACACACATGCTGCTCATCACAGCAAGCACTGGCACGAGCTTCTTAGAAATGTCAACATCAATGACTTTGAATGGCCTTGAATCCTCAAAATAGGGGGTTTTAGTGATTTTTTTGCAATTTTGTGCTGCAACACACATTTCAAGAGTGAATCGTACTGAAATTGCTGGAGATCAACCAAGACAACCTGCGTATGAGATTTTTGCCATTGAATGTAGATTTTAGCAGTCTGAAGTTCCGGCCCACTACGTTCAAGGAGGCCTGCGCACGAGGGTGTCAAAGAGGGTTACCCCCGCCCTAGAACGTGGTTATTTTTCAGCTATTGGCTTGTCTAGCGTGAAAGCGGTTGCGGATAGGCATAAACAGGCTGCATATCGTAACAAGCACTGGTCGTGTGTTTTTAATGGTATAAAAACGTTGACCTTGAATGAACTTGAACCTCTGAAATAGGAGGTTTTAGTGATTTTTTTTTTGCAATTCTTGGCTTCAAAAGATTGAATTGCGATGGAATGGATGGAGTAGACTAAGACTACCTGCAAAGAGGAACTGCTATAGGCTCTCTACATATCATGAGCATTAGCTCAGATTTCTTGTTGAAGGTATGCACCATTTGAAGACAATTTAAAATGCAAGATAGTAAGTTAATCATTTACAACGTATATAATTTTATATATTGTAGTTTGGGATGTTTTTTGTTGGACATTGTTGGCTGGATAATAAGCCATTGCTATCTGGATATGGCTTGAAGGCCAGGCAATGCGATGTTTTGCACCACTGCACTATGTATTTTTTTTGCAATGTGTTAAATGTGTAACTTACAGATTTTTTGCTGATGTGAGAAATTTCTATACACTTTACGGTTTCAACTTTATTGTATTAGTTACGTGCACGCACTAGCCTGGCATGACTGAAGTAATCTGGCTGGTGTAACAACAGTCAGAAGTTCTTTTGTAGTCATATCAAGTACAGCTAACTGGTTTGTATTGTTTCGTGTGTGTTAATATAGGCACACAAATATATTGGCCGATTTCACGAGGAACACAAAACAAAACTGAGGTAATGCTGGACTTATTATTATCTTATATGTACATTGTATTCAGAAAAAAACACCCACTCACGTTTTCTTTTATGTCTCCGTGGATAATGTTTAGATTTTTTTTACCATATTTTCAGGGAATGTTTAGAAGGAAACAAGTATTTTACCAGCAGAAAAGTTAGATATTTTTCTGCCAGTGACGTCATGCTGACGTCATATTTCCATGTTTGCAAATTGTGGGTTTTACCATTGAAGACACACATGTGATAAAATGTTTGTGAGTCAGCAAGGGTTATGGAGCCACAAGTTTGTGCAAAATGTTTCTGGGCAACAGACGGACAGTTGAATATTGATGGAATTAAACTTTTAAATAACAAAATTGACATGACCAACGGTATCAAGCTGTTTGACTGATAGCGGGCAGGTGGTCATCCACGCAGTGACGCAGTGCGCATATGTTTGCTATCATCAACAGTGTTGAGAATCTCGCACTGAGGCAGGAAGATAAACACAGGAACAGTTCGCAATGGAAAACTGTGTGACAGATTAGCATATTTTTAGTTTCAGTCAACACGATGATTAATTTATGTGTTTTAACATTTCATCAAATGTCTGTCTTCAGTGGTAAAACTCATAATTTACAAACATGGAAATATGACGTCAGCATGCCATCATTGGTAGCAAAATAATATTTAACTTTTCCACTGTTGGAATGCTTATTTTATTCTAAACATTCCCTGGAAATTTTGTGAAAATTTATTCATTTTCCACAAAGAAGAAAAAGAAAATGTGAGTGGGTGTTTTTTCTGAAGACAGTGTACAAAATTTTTGTGCGTGACTACTGATTTTTTTCTGATATATGTGTATCATATGTTGAGGTGTAATTTGAAAGCCAAACATTGTGGACTTTGGTCGTGAGGTTTTTATTTTGGTTTTGCATTTTGGTCTCATCGGAAGTCTGCTGGTCCATAGTTGATCTTGATGTGTTACATGATTACTGTTTTAGCTTAAACTGGTAAATGATTGCACATTTTTATGCAGTAATATTGTGAAAGTTTATGCTTTGGAGTCATCTGTTTTTGTTCCTGGTTTGCGGTTTTTGTTTTTAATTTTTATCTCGAGGCCTGCGGTCTCAGTTTTGGTCCTGGCCTTAAGTGTTAGGTAATTAGACACAATGTAGAATAAACGTATATTGTGCGCATCAAACAAAAGCAAACAAAGTAAAGCGCAAACGAATAACCAGAAATAGTCACACCAAAAAAAGAGTGCAATGTTTAAAAAAATAATAAGATGCATTCCAAACAATAAAACCCGGCGATGTAGTTCTGCAGGGATTTGGTGTCGACTCAGTTCACAATTTCACGCTTTCCAACAATCAGATTACAGTCAATCCTCTTGCGGTGTTGTCACAGAACCAGAACAATATGGAGCAAACTCAAGCAACATTCAGGTTATACAGGCAGCAGCAACTCAAAGCATTCGTTGACATTTCCTGTCCATCCTGCATGCATAACGGAAAATGTTACAGCACATTATTATAACGGTCTATTTCCACAGCCAAAGCTACATGTCGTTACTTCTACAGGTGCTAGACGTGTTTTAACACAGGTGCCTGCACGTAGCATATGCCTCGTCTGAGTTGTGCTTTGCACCTCAGTCAAGTGACTTGGCCAGTGCACTGGGTACAGGTGTGTGCTGCGCGCTACTGTGGGGGTTTCTGATCAACAGCAGGTACAGTAAGGGGATTTGCGTGACAGTCACTGACTGTGTGCAATGTCTGCTTGTTGTTGATTGGCTGTCAGTAATGTTGTGTGTTTGTTTGTTTAGCTTGATTCTTGACAATGAGCGTTGGAAGCAGGCTGACGTTCCCGCTGAGTTTCAGGATCTTGTTGATCATATCGGCACCACTGGTCAGCCTCAGCTCAGCTTTGCATAGGAAACTTCTTAGTCCATTTATGTGGAGTATTTATGTGCTTAATCGACATCACTTAGTTGATAAGTGAAACACGACATAGGTGGACATTCACATCTGGGATTCACAAGCGCCTCACGCCAGCACCCCGTCTTATCTGTGCCAAACAATTTCGTACAATTTTTTATAAATGAATGAACACTGGCACAAACCCTAACCACTGGTCTTAACCCTAACTGACACTAACCCTAAAATGTGGGAAAATGCAAGATTCATAATTAATTTTTTTTTATGTAATAAATGTCCGACTTGGGGGTAAATATTGTCAGAAGAACTGAAGTTCACTACGCTCACTTTATTTTTTTTGCCAACATTCAACCCCAAGTCTGACATTTATTACATTGAAAAAAATTAATTACAGCAGCAAAGAGAAAAAAGTTGCAAGAAGTAGGATTCGAACCCGAGACCTTTCAGGCAGCAGGTACGTTACGTTGCCTGCTCAGCCACAGCAGCTTTCGGCAGAAGTGGTTCAATTAGGTGCTATTTATGCCTGCACCATATATATGTGCTGTAGTATAATTACTGGGTACCAGGTTACTGCTAGCCTATTTTATTGGTTGGCACAGATAGGACGTGATGTTGGTGTGATGACTGGTTGTTTGTTTTCTGGTTATTACATTGAATAATAATTGCACAAAATCTGAGGATATTATTAATTTGGAAGTCTTGTGCTGGACTGTAATATATCTGAATTGCAGTGAAGAATGAGCTGCTGATAAAAACCTTTCATACTCCGTTTACGAGTCACTTTGTTTAGATGACGTATCTCATTGCTGCAGTTTGTCTGCTTAACTATTTTGTGTACATTCAACTGATTTGCATTATTGTAATCACTGGACATTTTTTGGTTAATTTGCATGAAAGACATTTGACTCTAACGTAATTCAAGATATTCCATTGCTTTTGGACATCGTGACTTAATATTGGCTTTTATATGTGCTGGTTAAGAACTGTTGATAATATTAAGCAATTTTATAAGCAGTGTTATTGTTATGATGTTGTTGTAATATGCCTTGTTTTTTTGTATCTGTATAGGTGTGTTTTCATTACCTGCTAAAAAGCCAGACATTGGTAGGTTTATTTAATTTTATATGTCTGATTAACAGTGTGCAACGAACACTGCTCTAGATACTTTTAATATGTTCGTGTGTTTGGCTGTATAGGAGCAGGTTGTGTGGGTTGTTTGTAAAAATTGAAGGTAAACATTTCTGAAGTAGCTCTGCAGTATTTAAGGGTGATTTTTAGCATCCATCATCAAAGGCAGAGAACGCATGCCTGCTTGTGTTTTAATATTATTGCATGAGAAAAAACTGGTCTTACTCTGAAGAAATCTTTTATGATGTGATTTTGCAGATAAACAGCCAAATGAATTTCTCACCGTGAATGGCGAACAGTATATTGTTGTTGGGTACGTGCTTTTAATGTCAGTGATAAAATTGTTTCAAAATATCACGTATTGTAATCTTTATTTTTGAAATTTTTTGATTTTCTGTCTCAGTAAACATATCTCATGACATTTATATGTTAGTTGCATTTAAGCAGTTGCACAGTTCAGTAGTCAACTTGCCGATACAGAGAACATATGCCAGTAACTAAATTTGGAGAGTGCAGCTTCCGCTTTGTCAGACCTATTGCCTGGAGCAGTCTTCAAGGCCAGTTGTGTAATATAAATGGTTCTGGTCTCTTTAAACTTCACCTCAAAAGTGAACTATTTTGTGCAACATACTGTTGTCAGCATTCTGGAAATTTCTCGTAAATGTTGCTCTAGAATTTTTTTTTTTTATTGCAGTGTGGTCATGGTTGCATTGCAAAGGTAAAAAGTAAAGGTTAAGGTATCCCAGTAGGTGACATGGTCATAGACTCAGTGGTAGTCTGCCATTACTTTCCACCAGGCTACCTTCCTAGCCAGAAAGTGTCACTGCCATTTGACCAGTACCAAATTATACTGCTTGGTGACAGAGGCACACGTGTGTGAACAACTTGCCCAGAGTTGTTACCTGATGGTGCACCGGGCGGAATTGAACCGTTGACCTTTCAATCACCAGTCCGGCCCGCTACCATTACACCATGAAGCCACACTGCATTGGCCATGCATTGCAGAGGTTATTAATTGCACATATTATTTTAATTGCACAGGTATATGTTAAAAGCTGTTCTCAGCTGTAGAACTTGTGAGTGAACTGCGATCGTTGTGTACTGATGCAGTACAGTGCTTATGCTGCTCAAGATGGTCGTTGAATACTGCCAGCTTGCTAGCGACATTCCAGCTGCCGCGCCTGAGATATTGAATCGACTTATTGAGCTCCTCAAGGTGTCACTCTTTTGTTGGTTTTTTTATTTCCGTATGGATTCGGATTAGAGGTTTTTCTTTGATAAAAAACCAGCAATGTGGTTGTTGTGTAACCGGCCATCTTTGTAGAGTTTTCACGTTGGGCTGGGCCTCAGATATGATGTTTTTGGAATTGTTGTAATACTACTGTTTTTATGATATTCCACAATGTAGAAATGAACTTAAGACTTATTTCAGTTCTAATCTATATTGAATCCCATTTAGATGTAAAATCGGTTTGTGGTTATTTATCGTGTGCTTTGTTTGTTATGTAAAAGATGTTCAATTCTCGAACATGTCAGCTGATTCTTGGTGCCGGAGCACTGCATCTTGTTGGTTTGAAGAACATCAACACGAAAAACTTAGGTTTCCTGTTTGTTACAACTGTCATTGATTAAATATTCATTGGTGTGCATTGTAGTAGCAATGTTTTTCATGAGGTTCTCCATTCTGTGGTCTGTCAATCTTAGTTAGATTTTATCTCTAAGCTCATAAACCGCACAAACATCTTCTTTTTTCTTTCTTGCTTTCTCATTAATATTACTCAGCCATCGTAACATCGTAACTACAGTCTCAGTTTGTCTCTCTGTTCTACATGGGCTCTTAACTCAGTTGGAAACTAAAATGCATAGAGACCAAAATTGATCTGAATGTTTAAGTAACTAGTATACAGTTTTGGAGGGTTAGAATTGGGGTGTGCAGCGCTATGCAGATGTTCACACAGTATGTTAGCGCTGGGCCATCAACATTGTATGAATGTATTGTGTATGAATTCTTGCATTATATATGGTGTGCTGGAATGCAGGTCTCGCTTCGCGTTGTCTCCAGCTAGTCGTCTACTATGTGCCACAGCTGCGTCAGCATTTTGAAGAACATCTTACTGGCAAACAGCTCAACATGCTCAAACACTTTGACCACTTGCTTAAGGCATGTTACATGATTTCTTTGCAGTGCTGAACACTATCGATTGTCAGTTGTACCCCATTTAAACGATCAAGCAAACATCAAGCAATCATCGAGCAAACGTCAAGCAAACATCAAGCAATTAGAGCACACGTTGTGCACGTGTATTTTGAATGCATTTGCTGGATGTTTGCTCAATGATTGCTTGATGTTTGCTTGATCGTGTAAACGGGGTATTAGTTTTACTCGTCAGTCAGTCTGTAATCACCGAATAGGAACGTCTTCAGCACAACGCTTGGTGACTTAATGTAGTGCTTATCATGTTCATTGATTACTACTCATGTGAGTGACTATCTGCAGACCCAGGTAAATGTAATCAGCATATACTCAACCACCTAGGTCATCTTAGCTTTTCGTTCATCTGGGATAGGCGAGTTACAGCATGTCCATTCGGGGTTAAGGTGGGGGCATGTTCACTTGTATCGGGTGTTGGGTAACACTGTGGGATTCCATATGGCAGGGGATGCTTTATAGCTCTCAGCTGATTTCTCATGAAGAACTGTGCACAGCTACGTTTTTTTTAAATTTTATGGCTGACAGAAATTGTAATGTTTGTAGTGTATTAGTTGTTGGTGATTTGTATATTTTCTATGCTGAATGTTTTGTGAAGGATTATAATGATCATATATCAGAGATATCCAACAAACTTGTGGCCATAATGGACAGCATGTTAGAAATGAACATCAGCAAGGTATAGCACAGTCATTTTTACATAATTTATACATCTGTGCACATATATCTGTTCAAGCCTACTTTGTAAACACTGTGATGTTTTCATAACAAATATTTACTTTATTCGAATAGAATTATATTTACCTTTTGCTCGTGTTTGCATAGGAGCATACTGGAATTAAGTATGTGTGCACTAAATAGTTGCTTTAAATTTTTTAATGTATTCTATTCTGAGTATTAAGATCACATAAATACAGCTCAAGATAGTCACTGATGATAATCGTGTGTTTGTAAACAGTGGGAAGTGAAGGCACCGATGCCTTCGTCATGCTTTCGTGCTATTGTTCGTCAGATTTCAAAGCTTCATGAGGCTATAAATGGTCTGCTGCCATCTTCACAAGTGCAGGTTTATCCTTGTGATATTTTATCATTTGTTTGGTTTCACATTTTTTACTCCTTGCGCTAGGTTCCTAACGTAGCGAAGAGGAGTATATGAGATCAGTGTAATATTGAGGACTGACTGACGACCGACCTCTGTTCCTAGAAGAGCCTTCCTGGAAGAACTTTAAATGGCTATATCTCCATAACAGAGCTAGATATTTTATGTCACTTCCATAAACGTCATCACGAACATGCTCTGGGCTAATTCCACGGTACACTTCCACCGTCCTTGATCGTGGGTGTATCACACACTGAGTACCGTCCAAGACCATGCTTCCAGGGTCCGTAGGCAGGTGTGACGTGGACGTCCGTGATGGCTTCTCCAATCCGTGGGCAACCCATGGATTAATTCACGGGGGAGGGGAGGGGCGTTTCCTTGTAAAAAAATTGTCAGAGATTGTTTGTTTTGTTATTGCGGCAGTTTTTTCAGAGATGTCCGTCTGCGTGTTTTTAGGAACTGTTTCAGCGGCTGCATTCCAGTTTTACGCGCATGTTGCAGCAACAGCTCAAGAAGCTAGGAGTAACACGCGATGGCGGTCCACAGCATGGGTATGATTCGTGTTCAGGGTTCTTACAGGTTAGGGAAAACTGGAAAAAGTCAGGGAATTTGTGTGGTCAGGGAAAGGTCAGGGAAGAATATTTTGAAAAGTTGGGGAAAATGATCTTGGATCATGCAGACTGCAGATATCTGTGTTTTTTGCATTTCCAAATATTGAAAAGCAGGCAAATTTGCAGCTTCCATTGAATGTCAAAAAGCTAGAAGTGTTTTAGCTTCAGGAGGGCTTTCGCACCCCTCATCTCCCAACCAGAGGATCTGTCCTTTGCATATTGCGCCATTAATACTGTTTCATTACCTTGTGATATAGTGTACCATTTCTGACGTTTGTGCAATAGGGTTATTGTTTTGATAATGTCAGTGAAGTTGTCATTCCATGACTGGAAAAGTTGGGGAATTTTGCTACAGAAGACCTGTAGGAATTTTGCTTGTTGTACTGCAGCAGTTCTGTCTGTTGAACATTGTCAATGTATCTCCTGTTACCTGGTGTATTTTAACTGAAATGTGTTTAGTCATATTTAACATTTTGCACAATAATTCTGTTAAATGTGATGCTTGATTGATAATGATCTATTTCTGCATTTTATTTTTGTTTATTTGCCCACATTTTTGAAGAGTTCTGTAGGTTAGGCTCAATTTCCAAAAGTGAAAGTTTGAGAATTGTTGGAACTGAGTTTTACAGCCTAGTTCCTGTTCCTGTCATCCCGTCAAATTGCGTTGGAGATAGGCTACGGAAATAATATGATGATATTTGTCATGCATCTAATGTTCGGTGATAATTGCATTGTTTTCAGTCAACAAAGTGAAGTCTCTCTACGTCTTCCTAGTTAGTACCTGGATGTTTGACTCTCTGCAGGAGGTAAATCATCTCTGTATAAATCTATTATCCATATCAGCCCAGCCTTCCATCCCTTTATGGGTAGGTGCTGTATATATGTACCAACGAAAGCTGGCCCATGGCATGATGCACTAGCCGTGTATCCATGGTCTCACAGTGTAAACCGGTGTATGGCTGAGGGTTTAGGAAATGTAGGTCAGTGCCCCTCAATTGGCCACATTGCTGAGGAAAACGTTCTGTTTTTTCACATTACAGTAAATGTCTGCTGTTACTGTCCAGGTTGGTTATGTCGGACGTTGCATACTACACGACAAATCTCCGGTCTTTGCTGGGGCTGGCTGATCTTGACGTACGGATTGACGACATCTGGGATGACAGCTAGGACTGGTGTTGTCAGTGCGTAGCTCATGCTGCTGCACTAAGTCTATCTAGAACTGTTGCAAATCTCGTCAGGCTTAATCTGGACATGCCAAGTCTCACGCTTCTCCGCCTTCTGAAATATTATCTCTGATTTTTAATCTGATCTCATTTTAACATGATATCTTCACAACGACGGAAAATCATTTTTGTCACACAGTTTCTGAGCCTGAAATATATAAAAGATTTGTTGGTAGTCGGGTCTCTGCCCCAGACCCAGCTGGGAAAGTTTTCTCCGTTTCTCTACTCTCTAGCTGTATTTTGGGGAGGGAAGAGAAGAGAAGGATAGGATGAAGAAAAGAAGGAAATGACTACCACGCATTTTTTTCTGCGCCTTGGCATGTCTGTTACTTATTTGTTGACATTTTGCCCTTAGGAAGTGTTACAGACTTGATTAGACTATCACTGCTGCAGTTTCAGTGCATTTATATCTGTGATATTTGGCGAGTTGAGTTGGATGTAGTGGCTGTAGTGTTGGGTACTATTAGTATTGCTGAGTCTGTCATTGACGACATTCCATCGTGGAACAAAAGCACACTTGGTCCCGAGCCGTTAGCAGCCACCACCGGTAGCCAATGTACATGTTGTGTTTGTAAGTTGCTCTCTATTTCTGTTAGCTATATTGTAGTTCTAATAATCTTTCCTGTTATCCTCCAGACGGTCATTAATTACAGCATTCTGAAATTAATGACTGTCTGGAGGATAACAGGGAAGATTATTAGAACTACCATTATTCATAATTATATATGTAGGCATATAATGGAGTTCTTACAATTTTAGGCTTAGCCCGAATTTTGTGTTTTGTGTTTCTGTAAAGGCTAAACTTTCTGCTACTTTATTGTAAACGTTAAACTTACTGTTTTATTATTATATGTTTGTGAGCATTCTGCCTCGAAAGGCCATCCTCGAAATGACCTATACTGTGTTGGGCAGGACGTTAAGCCCTACTCACTCACAACTTATTCACTATATCATAAATAGTCCAAACTGGCGCCGGCTGCAGCTGATTTTGATTGCTGCAAAACACACTGTATGGTATAGTTTGAAAATTTATGGTCACATAAAACGACAGCTGGAAGTGAGTAGTGAATTTACTGTAGTCATAACTGTCTCAGCACATGCCCAGCAATGCAGTATTTGCCAGTACTGAGTTTTTTGTTGCATGAATTGAAGTTTTAAAAGGAAAAAAAATCATATTGCCATTTTGCATGCGAGTAGGTAATAATTAATAATGGTACAGTCACCAAGAAGAGCATACCAGCTAATCTGTGGTCTATCATTGAGTTGCGGTTTGCCATAGATAACTCGAGACATATCACCGACTTATATACAGGGTGCGGCAAAAAAAGTAGCCCCCTAAAGTTTTTCGCTGTCTTCTCAGCAACCGCTTGGAATTTTAATTTGAAATTTTACACATTTATTTGCTAAAACCTGTTACATCTTACTGCCAAATAAAATTTGATTCTGTTGAAAAATGATGAAGTTATAGACTTTTTAACATGACCGCCTACCAATTTTTCAGCATTCAAAAAATGTTCTGGCTTCAACGCCAATTTAATAACATCGTTGAAACAACACAGTTAACTAATGATCAAATGCCAGAATTCCATT
>Ga0056128_1002166_pt1 | contig 22973 bp, 9 predicted proteins | sample WorMetLIZISLAND2_FD_71113 | JGI IMG/M metagenome (GOLD analysis project Ga0056128, IMG submission 71113) | Marine gutless worms symbiont microbial communities from Max Planck institute for Marine Microbiology, Germany - Olavius geniculatus... ... | reverse complement strand
GCTTGCCATGCCCCCCCTTTGCCAAATCCTAAATACGCCGCTGGCTGCAGTCTCCTTCAGGTCTACGATTCGGCTTAGTTATGAAACGGAAAGAAAATGTCTCATCTCTGTTGTAATCCAAAATTGTCATTTCGCTGTAGAACATTGACAGCTATTGCTCCCGCTGTATAGTTGCTATCAGTTATTCACGCTTATTTCTCACACGCTACGTTCCTGACGTATAGCGAAGAGGAGAGTATGACGTATCAGTGTAGGTATCAATGTATTATTAAGGTAGGCTATGCCTACGACCGACCACCGACTGACCTCGCATCATAATTTCAAATAGCCATTATCTCTGGGTTATGCGACACACTTCATGGGAGTTGTAGTGTGTGGTTTGAGGGTTTTCGGGATCGGATGAACCGAGCGGATAATGTGCGAGAATTACATTAGATCGGTCACAGTTCCCCTAACGCAGTCTTATTATTAGGCCTATATGGCTTTATTGATGTTGACATGTGATCGAATTAGGCCTACTTTTATTTTCTGCGAATAAAATGATAATGATGTTGGTAATGAAGAAGTAGGCCTAGTTGGAGTAGGCTTACTATAGTAAGTACTACGATTAATAATAATACACATGTTGTGAATGAAGGTGTTGAACAGAGTCGTCATCAGTCGTCGACGTCGTCGCTACCTGTGCTGTCCAGTCCAGTGGCGCCTCCTGGCGACTGTCGACGAACAACATCATGTCGCAGTCTACGCGCCGACAACGTCTACAGCAGCCCCACCGCCACGGTACGCTGCTTCATTCACTGCGCATCTTGGGCTGTGCGCTCGTGTGAAAAAAAGATTTTAACAAGAAATATTATTAGATTGTGACCAATCTAATGTATTCCTCGCGCGCATTATTTTCTTTTGTATTCTTCTAAGAGCTTTTTCGTTCCTTTCGGCTTGTATTAAAGACCCGGCGTCTAATTGAGACCCGTTTAATATTATACTGATAGTAGGCCTAACTGGCGTCGAGGTCGTTGTTGGCAAATGTCTCCCCGAAGTCCATAAAATATTGCCCGATTTTAGGAACTGAGAGGAATAAATTTTCAATAATGGTCGATGACGCTAGTTGCCTCCCCCCTTTGTCTTGTTAAAGTTGTTATACCTTAACGCATGCGTCTATCTGGCACCGTTATGGAGATATGGCTGTTTGAAGTTCTTCCAGGAAGGCTCTTCCAGGAACAGAGGTCCGTCGTTGGTCGGTCTTCAATACTTCTCTTCGCTACGTTAGGAACTAACGCTCGAGAAGTAAAAAAAACAAACTAAAACACTTCTTCTGTTTCACATCTGCAAAATTTACTGGAAAGCTTTAGTACCACTCTGCAGGCCTGTTGTTACTTACGTGTAGTCTAATATAAACAGTAGCCTAACATCTAAAAATAAATATTTTTTATTAAGTGTTAATTTATTATTTAATTTTTTATTAAATATATTAAGTGGTCACTCCAGAGAAGTCTTGAGAAATTGATGTAATTGGTTACTGGTTAATCCTTCGGCTGCTATGTCTGTGAGTGACCAGCTGTCGATTTTCGCGCGTGAATACAACTCAGCGACGTTGCTTTTTGATTTCACCGTGTTTGCCACGAGATAAGCATCTCTGCTACTAATTAGATTTAGAAGAATGCAGTTCTTATTGTGGGACTGTGTGTGTTTTGTTGCTAGCGTGTCCAGCAAAGCGCTTTCCTGGAATATTTGGCGCGAAAATTTCCGTCTCACGCTCACGTTATTCGTCGTTCACCAGAGCGAGTCACTGTGGTGAGTATAGTTTACCTATACGTTAACTTACACGAAAGAGTTTAACCAATATTTCAGTGTCTTACCATTGAATAATCTGTTATACACTTGAATAATTGGCGTATGTGATTTTTTGAAGTCAGTCTTGGATTTGGATTGCTTTATGGCCTTCTACTGTTACGCTGCACGCTGCACGGGAGAGAAGGTATAGGCCTAGCACATGCCGTATCCGTTCATCCTGGCTACTTTGTTGACGTGATTGAATGTACATTATTATCAGTGATTGTGATTATACTAAATGTAGTAAAGTATGTTTGCTGAGGAGTAGACTCACGGGATAAGCCTACAGGGTTCCGATGGTACACTTCATTGGCGAATTATTGCATCAAGCTCATTGCCGGCGTCAGAGAGTTGGAGGCCCCCAAATACAACTGTACGTGAGGCCCCTTATAACGGGGGGTCTGGGGGTGGAGCGGTCAGCGGAGTCAGGGGGACTTTGCCCCTTGAAGCTGAAACACTGTTGGCTTTTGGACGTTCAATGAAAGCCGCAAATTTGCCGACTTTTCCAAAAAATTGAAACGCAAAAATTTCAGATACAATTTGTGTTGTCTTTGCAAAAGAATAAAGTTTAATGGGCCACTATACGTCACCGATTACTGCACATTAATGAAAAGTAATAGACTTGTCCATTTTGGGTAAACTTTTCACGTGTTTACTTATGTTATATTTTGAATATAGTTTAAAAAAACTAAAAAAGATTTTTTTCATACATAGCATGAGGCCCCTGAGCATGCGTGAGCCCCCTTTCCCCCGGCCGGGAGTATGGGGACTTTTTCCGCCGGCTCTGATCAAGCTTCAATAACTGCAGCTGACGTTGGCGAAATATTACTTCTATGCAGTTATCACTTATCACCGACGATGCTCTACAGTTCATCAACTGTTGAGATGCGGCTGCGACAGCTACTGACATACACAGGGGCGTCAGGTCTATTCCGCCTTATGCCGTTGGAACAAGTTCTCCAATTGCTCCCTCCCTCTAAATTTTTTCTTTCTCTTATGTTTTTTGTCTTTTTCCGGTCCTCATTTCTTTCCGGCCATTCGGGACCTTTTTTAAAATAAAATTCAGCCAGAGATGCATGATGAGCGATCTAAGTTCCTTCAGTCGGGTGGAGTTCAGAGCACAGCTCCAGCCGCAGTCGATTTTGGGATCTTTTTGGTCCGAAAAAAACGTAGTTTTAATATAACTTAGGTTTAAATGCACCAAATTCCTCCCCTGATGGCTGTATGGTGTAGACAAACGCCGCTGAAATCGCGTTATAGAAACTGCAGAAATGGTCGTGAAAGAGATGCCACTAAAGTCGCACGTATCTAATCATTGGTTGGTTGCTACTCGCTAGTTAATAAGAACGTCATCCACCGGCGTAAAAAGCATTTTGTCTTCATCATTCTCTGCTGCTGCTGCTGCTGCTGCTGCGCGCGTCACGTGCGAGGGTGTTTGCTAACAGGATGCGCTGCGACTGATTCCAACGCTATCTGGCTGCATCACACACTCACAGGCATGCGTGCGTTTTTATCGGTTTGCCTGTAGTTCGTTTCTCCGTCCTCGCTCAATGCAGGTTTGTCGCACGAGTTTTGATGTAGCCGTTACAGACAGAGTGATCGGGGGCGTATTATTCAACCGATCCTTGATGAAATGTGGATGTTTATGCGAGCCTATATCGTGCGTTAATATGGCGACGCTTGTCGCGTTCGTCCACAAGTGCTGCAGAGCAGTTGCTGTTTGATAACGCGTCCCGTGTAGGCCTAAACGAATTGATCTCGAGCGACCGGATGGCCGTCAGCACCGCTGATATGCGGTTGATGATGTAGTTTTTGCCGCAATATGTGGCCGCTGTTTGGGTGGTCAGTAGGTCGGTCGCTAAAACCACAAGGGATTTCTGGTCTCCGGGTGGTCTTTATTGCAATAATCTGCCGATTAACGCGCGCACCTGTCAGTCGAACGCGTCAATATATACGGCGAGCAGAAAGCGCTGGGAGCGAGGGAGAGAGGAAGGGAAAGCAGAGTCGCCGGTAAATGCTTGTCGCTAGTACGTCGTCACTTGGTAGTTATTGACGGTTCTGACGCAGTGCTTGCCGTCTCTGCTGCAATGCAGCAGATTTCAGTCTCTTTCGCGACGCAGCCGAAAGCTTCACATTATGTAAGTCTATAGTAGTAGTACGTACTAGGTAAGCATTATATGTAAGTCGTTTACAGGCGTGATATGTTGTTTACACCCAAACTCTAGTGAGTGTTATTCTATAACCTTTTGCTATTAAAATAACGATGTTTCTTCAGTTTTCTGTCACCGTCGGTTGATCCCAAACAGTAGTAATCCGCAATAGAGCTTAATAATGGTGAAGAATTTTGCTGTGCCGTTTTTCTAAAAGGCAAAAAACTTCATAAGTTCACCGTCTTCATGCGACCGTACCGTATAGGCCGCGTTCTGAGTCTTACTGTTTTATCTGTCTTTCCGTCTGTCTGTTTGTCACATGCGGGCTCGTAACTTAAAAAGAAAAGTAAAAAGCATATAAGAGCCAAAATTGATGTGAACATTTTCCGGGGCTGGAGCAACAGGTGTGCCAATTTTCGGTTTAAAAGGTTGAATACAAGGGTTAGGGACGGCCGCATAATCTATCGTTTCTTCGATGAATAAAGTTGTATATATAATATGTCGGCACTGGGCCGTGTGTGTAGGAGCGTTCACCAGTGAACGAGTCATTGCAGTCGCGCTTGACGCGTGGTCACGCTGTCCAACAGTCACATCAGGACACGATGACATCGTCCGTATCTGGAGGTCCAACAAGCCCGGCAGCGCCATACGGTAGCGTCAGCAGCACTGGATCTTATCACGCTATTCGTACCTCGTTGCCAGTTGTCAGGTCTCCCAACCACAGCTTCGACTGTCCACTCGGTACGTTCTATTAATTCGTCGTCTTCATCGTCAATTTGTTTGGCTCTAAATAGCAAATTAACGTGCTCAGTTTGACAGTGAATTTACTACGTAAGATGCTATATATTGGGCTGGCAAAAAACACCAGATTAGCTTGAAGTACATGAAAGAAGCTAAACAATGAAGCACATACGTCAAAGCCTTTTAAAAGACTAGAAAAATCTACGTAACTTTAGCGGATGGCCGGAGACCGCTGTGAGGTTATTAAAATTCTGCCTATATGCAATGCCGTGTGGTGACTGTTGTATTTCGGTCTGCTCATTTCAGTTTAGCCGTCGTCCTCACGTATAGCATTTTCATAGCTTCAGCGGTCAGTCACGATACGTATGCTGTATATTTTGCATATGAAATTATACCGTAATGTCAGTTAAACAAATTGTAGAGTTAGATTCTGTCTGTTCGTATTAGATTGCTCCGTAGCGTGGGTTGTCTGTCGTTTGTGACATTCGTGCTCCCTGCTTAGACCGTCCAATGGATTTAGATGTCAGATGTCATGATTTGGCAAGTACACATGTGGAGAGATTAACCCCCCACAAACAAATAATGCAGTTACCTTCGACTTAAAAAGCTGATTATGATTCATTACGTGATAACGTCGATCATCGATTTTGCCTTTTACCAAATTAGTTTGGTCCTTGTTACACTGCGTGCAGGCTACGCGTTTCTGGTGTACCGTGATGAGACGAGGCGCGCTCTGCTGCCGAATCAAGTCAGTTCCGTCGACACTCTGCGAGCTCTGTTTGTTTGCGTCTTTCCACACGCTCTGTCCATGTCTCAGCTTCAACTAGCGACCCGCAAGATCTACATCCTCGACAAGCTCTCCGGTGTTTTCTACGAGCTAGACGACCTCAAGTACGCATCAATAACCACTGTTTTTTTCGTTTAATCAGTAAGTATCCGTCTGAAAGCTGCTTAGCTTTGTAATTGGAGGTAGGCCTATGGCACGCACGTGACGGAAGTCAGTTCTGCTTCTGTTTTTTTTTATTTGACGTCGACCATATGAATAAACTGTTAATAAGTTGTGACAGATTTGATTATGTGGTGCATAGCATGCAGCAATAATTATATTTTGGTAGTAAAACAGCGATCCGTAAGCATACGTTCACAGTGTTTTCGGCCATTTCAAGATTTACTTATAGGCTTATGTTGGCCGTTTGTGTTTAAAAGAGATTACAACAACTTTCTTACAGTCTCTTTATGTCTGTATGTAGCGAAGTGCGAGATCGTTGTGTATTGAAACTGCACGAACGCGCAATGGACGCCGTCGGCAACTCATTGCACGGCAGATCACCAACCATACATACTTCACCGACTTCTTCTGTCCGTCTGCAACATGACACCTCCACCACACACTCGGTATGTCTGTCTGTTAGACTCAGTTTCTAAATTCTAATACCTTTTCTTACCTTTCTTTAAATTAGTGATGTTTAAATGTTTTAGCTGTTAATAATAAGCTGAACTGAACAAATTGGATAGACAGGCGGACTTATGCATAAAACTAATGGAGTCTGTATATCGCCAAGGTGCCTGTATAGGCTGCTCTGGGGCTCTGCCTATAGCGCGACCCTTTGCTTGAAGATGGACTAAATCAAACAGATTATAGCTTACCAGCTAGACTCTGTTGTGCCGTATCACGCTGTATTTGGGCAGGTGAGCAGTGCAGGACGTCCAGCAAACCTGCAGTCTTCCTCACCGCTGCTATGCTCTCCGCTGACTCACGACATGGCTCGCCCAGATGCCGCGGCGACTGATGCTACTCCAGGTATGACCTTCACTCTAATACTTCTGCTGTAAAATACAAATTGGTGAAGGTTTGCATACTCGTTGGCTCGCGACTGCTGTAAGCAACCTTGTCTAAAAAACAGCGTTTCTGTATTCGACTCTGTCTGTCTGTCCGCAGCTCAGCTACTGTATGCAACCGTTGCGAGCCATGTTGCCTACCAGCTTGTTACAAATTTTCTTCATGTCTACTCATTCGCTCACTACAGGTTAATGTGGGTTTCCCAAAGTGATCTTTCGGTAGTTGTAAAAATATGAATTTGTAGGGTCTACAGGGTATGGAGATACCATTTCTGACTCCACCCATTGCAGCAGTGGTGGTATATTGGAGATACTACTCAATCATTAATTTTCAAACAAAAATACGTGTATGTGTAACCACGTTATTTTATTTCGTCTTTAATTAGCAAAACGTCTACTTTGCTGCTGACTTTGACAATAATCGTTTCTAATACAGCTTTTTACATATCGTATGATGTTCCGTTTTAATCAGATCACAGTCAAAGATAACCGCTCATATCGTCATCGTATCATATCCAATATTCATAGTGCCTCCACTCCACAAGACCATACGTACATTGCAACGTATAAGCCTACATCAATAATACAAGGCAAAAATAGCCCACCGCGGGTTTATTCGCTTCTGAAATATTTATTCATACATCCTGAGCGAAATTACACACGAGATAATCTGCCACGAAACGAAGCTGTCTTGTATAGTGAAGACGGATTCGGAAGCAGCTGTTGGCCGGAGTAGTGATTAGTTTGTCTGTCGTCAGTAATGAGATTGTAATTGACACGTTGTTGTTGTGTTTGTCATATCTGGGACAATGTGATACACAGCGGTGTCGTACAGTCCGCCAGGTGTCACCTTGGCAACGGGTCAACGCCCAGCAGCAGCAGCAGCGCGGGACGCAGGGTCTGTTACGCCTTCCAGCGTCGACTCGGAAACCAGGTGAATTGGGGAACTCGTGTATCTGAGGCGTAATTAGAAATGTGAAAGGGGGGGCAGGTATAATTTCTGACCTACATTGTCCAAAGTAGGCCTATTTATAACGAAGTTAGTTTTTGGAGAATAATAGATACATTTTTTCAATCAGTCCCAACTTTAGTTTCTACTAGTAGTAGTAGTATCAGCTATACGACTTCTCTCTGTTTAAGTAGTTTATCTTCTTTACCCGTCACGGGTTAGTCTAAATAAGTCAAATAATAAGTCAAAAAATCTTTTAAGGAAACTTCTTTTGGAGCGTCTCTATTTCCTTGCACAGTAGACAGTAGACTACTCGTGGTGCAAAAAAGAAGGCATTTACGCGTTGTGTATAATTGATTTGCATCAGCTGACTGACTGGCTGCGGTGGGGTGCTTGCTGTATGCAGGGATTTCATGCGTCGCATGGAGTCGAAGTTGTCGGATCTCGTATCGTGGCTTCATGTCTCCGTGGCTGGTCGCCAGCTCGTTTCTATGACTTCTGACGCCAACCCCATTAACCGTACGTAATTGCCGATTGATTTCTGTCATTCTTTACCTTTTTTACTGCTTCTGTTTGTTTAAAATTACTTTAGATGTAAATATCACGCTGTTAATTTTACTGATAGTGACGGTTACAGGTGGCGGTATTTTTATATCAAAATAACAAAGCAGACAACAGGCTGGAACTTGTTAAGCAGTGAAAAACCACCTGTATGTTGAAGATTTTAAAGCTCACATGGCTTTTCATTTACGTAAGCTACTTTTATTTAGAATTTTTGACTGTGAATCAATCAGCTCGTTCGTTGTTATGTTTACTATTCAGCAGACAGACTTAGCCGGCTATGAATTCCCGCCAGTTTTTAGCGTACCTTGTGCATTATAGTGCCATGTCGTATCATATGTCGATGAGTGATGAGTAATGCACGTGGTTGTGTTTCAGAGCATACGTCGCCGTTGCTGTCTGCTAGGCTGCTGGAGCTAGTGATTACGTTACGTGACAGCGCTAGCGTGCTGCGCGCCGACCATGTGTCTCTGCGCCGGGTACATGTCATCAACAGCGACCGCATGGTTCGAGACTTGTCCGACGTCCGCTGTCGCGTCGCGGTATACCAACTTCTTATCTGACTATCTCTAGTGCTATTCTGCTTTGCTTGAAAGGTGATTTAACTGATCCGAGCAGTTTGAATTATTTTGCTTCGTCTGATTATTTGGATCCCTTATCCCTGTTGTTGCTTGATGAATTTTCGGAGAGCAAATTGGGACATTCAGTTATGTGTTAGTCAGAACATTTGATTCATTTTTTCTTAGTTTCTTCATATACTTCGGATCAATACTGCAGATAAAAGAATCATATGAAGTAATTACTAACACATTGTGTCGTGCAAGCACCACATCAACAGAGTTTGTTATGTTTTTTTATCTTATAGAATAATTAGTGTAGGGCTAATTTGGCTTCAGAAATCGAAACAGTTCTGTTGCACTTTATTCTAACGTCAACACACTTATGACGCTAACGGCTAACCGTAAACTACGTAGCCTATAAATTCTAACAAAAAAAATTTTTTGGTAAAAAAATAAAGCATTAGTTAATCGAAACATTAATGACATCAAGCGTACGTCTGCAGGCGATCGAGTCGGCAGTAAGCGACTCGCGGCGATCACCTCGAACTGCAGAAAACTTCTCAACTGACGTTCAACGCTTCGTACAGACGCACGGCGACGAGATGGAACAAATTGAGTCCGGCCTCAGGTCAGAGCGTCCTAGTGGCTTCGCTTAACTATCATTCTTTGAAAACGTATTTTAACGGCGACCATAATCTGCAGTGTTGCAAATATTGACCAAGTTCAAGCAGCCTTTGTACGATTCTGACTGTCCTCTGTAGTAAGTAGTCTCATAACGAGTCTGCAGTATGTTTAGACTACTTGCAAATATTTTATGAGACTGAATAAATTTATTTTTATTTGAAAATGATATTTTTAACTTATTCATTCAATTTGCAGCCTTTGAATATGTAATGAAGCGTGCAGTATATCGTCACTGTCGTTGTCTATTGGCCTAGCTACTATCAGTGAAAGTCATGTGACGAATGAATGCTGTTTGCCCATGTATGTTGAAGTGACGTCGAGTCAGTCGTTGAAGACCTGCGTCGTGATGCAGTCAGTTGCCGATGTCGTGTCAGCAGTAAGGAAGTAGAGTCATTGGCGCTGGTTCTCAGTCAGTTTAGCCGCTCTATGGCTACGCTCAAAAGTACGCTACGTTACGTTACGTTATTCGACGATTAGCGTCCGAAAACCAAACATTACCAGCATGCTACAATGAGAATTATAGTCCACTGTGCGAACTAAGCCACGTATAGTACTGAGAAACAGTCAGCTTTTTAGATTTAGTAATTAACAGTTTTGGGGCGGGGAGGCGGGGATGTGACGATATACACCGTCATTATTGTGAAATTGTGTCTGATGCAAGTTGAGTGTTACTTAGCTGGTATTGGTATAGTAATATTACAGAAATGCCAAAAGATTTTGCATAAACGTATATGAACTCACTTTTTCTTTCTCATTATTTGTAATTTTATGTGTATTTGTATTATGTCTGTGTTTGCTTATTGTTTGCAGTGTAATGCTCTGATGATGTTGAATGTAAAAACTGACAAGTATAGCCAGTTTAGTCTGTCACTTTGTAACACGGAACTCAAGAAAAGATTTAACATACGACAGAACTTAAGAAAAAAAGCCAAGTTTGAAAATAGCATACTATGAACATAATTATCATCCCTTTGATGTTTTTTCCGATAAACGAGTGGCGACCGGAAATGATTGATGTTCTGGATTAACGCAGAAAAGCAGAACTGCTACTCAAAAGTATGATAATTCAAGAATATGCTGATATTTTGTAATATTTGGATCTATGATTGTTTTTTTTGTTCATTTTATAAGCATTTTTGTGAGGTTTATGTGAGACACATAATGCCTGTTGTCTGTCTGACAGAGGAATATTGTTCAGTGCGTCTCAAGACACAGGCTCACATAGCACTGCAGTCGGATAGTGTTGCACGTGATGAAAGGTACTGCTTCTGTTTGCTATTTACATTTTTTGTTATTCAGTTCCTTTGCTGGTGCTGTTAAACTTTTAGCTAAGAACGTGGCATTCAGCTTACTGCCTAGGACCCGGCCTAATCTTGAGTATCTACCGAAAACTAGACGGGTTTACGCAAAACCAAAAGTTCAGTATGGAGTCGTCGTTTTTTATGCGTTACTGTTACTGGTTTAAAGCTTCTTGTTTGGCGTCGAGAAAATTATCCCGGCGTAACCAAGCAAGACCTTTGGCACTTGTGATAAACACAGAAAAAGGGTATTTCAAATTGATTGTTGGTCAGTGCGTTTATAAACTATTTCTCCGCGTTTTCGGCTACAGGCAAAGCAACCTATATATAAATAGCCTAGTTGATGTCGCTGACATTCGTGTCACGACTCATCAGATCGGATCCGATTATTAGATAACTGAGTAGCAATTGTTGCACATTTTAACGTTGCTTAGAAGAAACTAATTTTTGCATTGCTGAATGACTAGATTTGTTTGTTTACAGATTTGTACAGAAAGAGATGAAACGAACTGAGCAGTATGCAAAACGCTATAAAAAGCTGGTTGCGACACTTGAAACTCTGCAAAAGTATGCTATTTATCTCTTGTTTACATTTTGATAGTCTTTCCAATCTACCTAGGCCAACTCAGCCTGGCCATCGCTCCGTGGGTAGGCGGCTGCGCATTGAGTACTAGCGATGGTTATGAACTTATGATCGTCGCTAGGGAAGAAACGGCGTGTTCTGCAACACAGTAGTCATTATGTTTACTAGGTTTGCCGGTGTACTGACTTTGCAGTGCGTACAATAAATAATCCACGGGGGTTTAAAGAAATCAAGAACAGGAATGAGCTCTTAACGTATGGATATTACCCGGTAAGCGCAGGGACATTTCTTCTTCTACTTCAGAATTTGAGTCGTATTGTATTAATAATATTCAAGATGGATTTTGCGTTCTACTTTGAGGATTGGTGTATGCTAGATTTGCAGATGTGAGATGTGCATTTGCATCCTCGTTGTTCTACTGTGTAATATGTATAGGCTAGCGACGGTGCAGTCCAGTCGTTTACCTACAGCGCCATTGGTCAGCACGAAGCATGACGTCAGCGATGACGACAGGTGTGCTCTGATGTCAAGTATACGCCAACTAGTGCCGGATCACGCGGCCAGGTTCCGAGCTGTCCAGGTGAATGCTGTAGACTATTGCAGACTCTTTTCAATCTGTCGGTTCTACGTAATCGAATTAAAGCCATATTCGTGCGAATAGAACTTGTTTATTTTGACTAATTGTAATAAATTTGAAACACCAACAGCAGTCGAAAAGGTACTTAAGGCTCACTGTTTTGATCATCCTGTATATAATCATAATAGAATTCGTTTCATATTACTGCTTTATCTTTTAGAGAGTAGTGAATGTGGTGTTGTAAACAGTATAGCAGACGCACAGACGTAAACGAACTTCGTTACAAGTATTGTGTATAGCTGTCGTTTACAGTGCTTTGCTTTACGGTCTGACTTTACTGCATCGAGGAGGCTGGCTGGTATAATCGAAAGTCTGTTGTGTGTTGTGGCTGTCAGTCGGCGGAGGTGATGCGAAGGCGCAAGCTGCGGCTGAACAGGTTGTCAGAAGCTCTACGCCGTGACGAGGCTCTGAGCACGACGCGTCAACGACTGCGACCAACCGAGCACTGCACACTGATAAACGACCGACTGCGACGCGCCTTCCAGCAACTGTGCGACCAGGTGCGACTGGAACGACTTCGTCAGAGATGTCTCGACGTACAGCTTGACAGTCAGAAATCATCTACGGAGTTTCAGACATCGTCTGAACGTTGTTCTGCAGATGTGACGAGAGTGGACTGTGTGGACGACGGTCTGGCGGCGGCTGTGGCGGGAAGCTCATCTTGTTCTGTGGCAGCGACGACGACGACGACGATTCATCGCACGACAAACGCAAGTTCAGTTCAGCACACATCACCACCCACGTCGACAGAAGTCGCATCTCCCGCATTTAGCGTCGCACTGTGCGTCAGCACCACGTCGAACTCGATGTCCGGAACGCCACTACTCATCGTGAGCTGCTCCGCGGCGCTGTGTCTGACGTCTAATGATGCGACTACTGCAACGACGTCGGAGGACTCGTGCGTGCCGACGTTTGCCGTGAATCAGTCCTGCGTCAGTGTGTGGTCTGCTGGCTGCGGTCTCCGGGCTTCATCCGATTTGAGGTCAGCTGATGCGGTCCGTGGACGCGTGACGTTCAATGAGCGTCAGACTGAGAATCCAACGACGAAAGGCAGCTCTAACGATAACGACGACAACGACCACGACCACCATGACGAAGTTCTTCAGAACAGTTCTTCCGTCGAACAGGCGTCAACGATCAGTACACATCCGGTGATTTCTACACACGTGGACGAATCTTCCAACGACCAATGCAGCTCGTCAACGATCGAATATCTGTCAGCTGTTCCACAGACGCACAATAACAACAACAACAAAGACAACATCATAAAGGTCGGTGACGTCACATCCAGTGCGCCGCATGTCGGAATCATCATCAAAGAAAACGGTCCGCCAGTCACAGCGCTGGTCAACGGCGTCGACGGCGTGGCACAGTCACCGCATCACGCGACGGCGTCTCAGCGAGCTAATCGTCCGCAGACTGCAGTGAAACAGCGCGCTGGGTGTTCCGATAAATGGGTCCCTCTGACTTCTTCGTCAGACAGAAACAGCACGGCGTCACCGGGCGTTGGCAGAGTCCCGCCGCCCGTGCCTACGAGAACGTCAAGCTCGTTGACAAGAGGTGGCACTGCGTCGCGGTCGATCATCAGTGCTAGTGTAAGGCCGAGTTCATGGCAGGCCAAGGCAAACGTTCACCCACCTGGCAACGAGTCACTTCGGGCCACACCACCGCCCATGCATAGGTCCGCGGTGTCTGCCCAGCCAAAGTCTACCATCAACAACGGTATTTCACGCCCGAGTGCCTTCAAACGTGACAGAACGTCGCCAGCAACTACAGTGATTCAAGAAGTCACCGAAACCGAAATAATCTGAAATGATAAATTAATCGAACAGTTAATAGTCACCGCTTTAACTCAATTTATTGGACCGTGTATTATTGTGTTAACAGCATGTTGTTGTACTGTAATTTGACAGTAAGATAAGTTGACTTAATCGCGCGCTTTTCAAATATGTAACTTATACATTTGGACTAGAGCTTGCAAGGAACTTTTTTTATGAATTTCTTTTAGTAAATAGTTTTATTTATACTGTGTCTAATTGGAATAAAATTGTTGCGTCGATTTGGCTGTCAAGTTACATTCACGTCGAAGGAAATGCAGTGGCTGATAGACTTAACAACTTTGTGCAGAAATACGATGATATGATGCCATAGAACTAGACTATCGAAGGAATATAATTCAGCTGATAGATAGGGCCTACGTGTATTTGATAAATGACAACACAGTTTTAAAAAATAAGTTTAATCAAAAATGCATGCAGTTTCAACCAAACAGCACCCGAAAATCGCCGTTTTCAACTAGGCCTATCTCACTTTCATTTAATGCCGCTGTAGGGATTCCGTACAGCGGCGTTAAATAAAAGTGAGATAGGCCTAGTTGAAAACGGCGATTTTCGGGTGCTACTAGGGAACCCCGTGACTCATGGCATGCTTATGTTAATGTACTGATGATAATAGGAGTCTATCTTTATTCATATTCACATGCTGACTGAACACATACGCAGTGAAACAATAATTGTCATTTTATACGAGTACAAATAGTGAATGGCGTCGAAGTCATTATTGAAAATTTTTGACCCGAAGTTCGTAATATGTTGCCCAAGATCGAAGATCGAGGGCAACATATTACGAACTGCGGGGAAACAATCACAGGCGCTCGGTAGCGCAGCCCTGTGTTAATGGCGACCGGCTAAGTCAATGGAGAATGACAAAATTCGACCCCTCGGAGATCCGAGACCCCTCAACCGATCAACAACAAATTTGAAACAGGTGATTACGTCCGCGAGACGATCCCCTGTACAAAATTTTGTGCAAATCCGTCCATTGGAGGCTTCTCGGCAAATGGGTGAAATATAACGAAAATTTTTCTGGTATATATATATTTTTGTTAGGTAGTGTAGAGACGCATTTACGGTGTGGTGGGATGTATAATAATCACATTAATGCGAATTGTCCACAGAGTGTGCCAGTGAAAGAATTTTGAAAATCGGTCAATAATTGGCGAAGATATGGACAAAAATAATGCCACATTTTTATTGGCCCACAGTGTACTGTACAATCATGTAGTCATCATACAACACGTTAGTTGCCTGCAGTCATCGTTTGCTTGGCTGCTCCGGGTTGAAATATGAGGAAAGGAATAGGGCTTAGAAAGGGGAAAAGACTGGATATCTGACTCCACCGCCCAAAGAACTTATGAGCACCGATGCATTTTAATAGGTCTTTTAAAATAGAAGAAACAGACGCAATTCGCAATCAGTGTTACTTTGTACAAGTTTAGTCGATCGGGTTTTGCAGCTACGAAAGTTACGCCTGCTTCCACTTGTCGTCTGTTCCTAAAATTTTATTGCACCTCCCAAAAATATTGGCGCAACTTTTTTGTTTGCTTTGAAAGTTTTACTGAAACATAAAACAACAGCAAAAACATTTAAAAACATTTTTCCAGTTCCTGTCTTTTTCGTTGGACTGCAACTGAAAGCACAGGGAATATGTAGGCTTCAGAAGAAAGATTGTTCTGCGAATCTGATGCACTCATTTCCAGATTGCGTCATACTGCACATCAGGAGCAGGCGGAGAGACACCGGCGGCGGTGTTCGATAATGTCTCGTAGTAATTCTTGTTGCCATCACCGGATGCATTCACTGTCGTGTGACCACCGCCCGCGGTGACCGGTGTAAGTCCTGTTCTCCCAGCTGCCGAGCCGTTGTCGTATCTATCGTCGGTTACTGCAACTGGCGCAGCCACTGCAACAGAACTGCCGGTCACTCGTTGACCGTGTGAAGTGGATGAGCTGTCAGCGACGAGTTCCAAGTCGTCGTAAGTGTTCTCCATGGCTCTTGCTCCGGTGTCAAGTGAAAACTTTGCAAAGCAGCCTGCTTTTCGCCTACAACACGCCATAAGAGTCCATGACGAACGTTAATGCATTTATGCCGGCAAAATGCATCCTTATCATCTGAAATTGCTTTTGACTTGTTTTACAGTTACATTTTGATTTTTTTTACCTCCGCCAAGGAAGTTATGTTTTTGCCAGAGTTTGTTTGTCTGTCTGTCTGTGTGTGTGTTAGCAAGATAACTCAAAAAGTTATGACGGATTTTTCTGAAATTTTTTGGGAATGTCGAGAATGGCACAAACTACCAGTGATTCAATTTTGGGGGTGATCCGTAGGGAATCCTGGATTCTGGATCACTTTGAAATTTTCGTTACCATTGCTTTCAATGGGGCATAAGGGAAACCGCTGCCAAACCAAATATGGTGCTGCCACCTGGCGAACAACATGGCCTTGGCAAAGGTCTGCGGTCTCTGACTGCTTTCTAGTTTGTATACTACATCCAAAAAGTAAGCATCAATTGCGAAGTAACATCTGTGAGTCACGGATGAACAAGTTCAGGCAATTCGGGCAGATGAAAATAATAAAAATGTAAACACGTAACTAACACGAAATTTTGTAAAAGAAAATTATGAACACAATTCTGCTTGTTATACCGGCCGCAGTGAAACGAAATATAATTGAGGAGCGCAGATGGGCAAATTCGAACAATTATCGCTCAGTCAAATATCGTTAACATCAAAAACGCCATGATTTTTTTGTCTAAGATTTTTTTAAATCAACGCGTATGATTACTGTATTCAAAGCTAATATATGTCGTTAGCGTACCGATAGAACGGATAGATGTTTTGTTTGACCGATTGTACCTATTATAGTAACACACTAGAGGCACGTTTTCTGATTGGCATCAAATACAGCAGCGTTCTTGCCTGTAGCAGAGAAGTAGGCCTGTCAGCAGAAAAACTGCAGCAGCGACGACGACGAATACGACGACGCATGAAACAACTGCTGTAATTAACACAACAATGTAATACACACTGCTTGCCCTATAACAGCAAGCATCGTGATAGAATGGGGTTAAACAGTAGTTCACTTTATACTCGGAAAACCTTAAATCTATTCTTGCTGCAAAAATATTTTTAAGAGTAGACGACAACCAAGAGTTCTGGTTCAGTACTTTGGCCCGCCATATGTCTGAAATATGGCTCCATATGTCCACACAATAAGCCCGTTGACCCAGCAGAGCGTCTGATTTACATAACCACTACGAATTTCGAAGCTACAATATTTGCACAAGTTTTTTTCGACACTCAGCACAAGCAGGCCTATCTTGAGTTCGCAGTTGGTGTTCTCGTTTTTATTGTCCGTCCCGGCAACTTTATGATTAAAATTCTTAGAATCATCGGCAGCATTATCATCAGAGTAGGTTGGTAATTAACTTACCGACGACTATAGTAGACACTTGCGCAGAAGAAGAAAAATTAAATGACGATGACGAAAGAGTGGAAGTGTTCAGCGCATCTTCTTCCGTAGTCAGAGCTACGCTCGATGTAGTCGTCTTCGTTGTAATTGCACGTGAAAAACTGCTCGTCATGTACTTGTCTAAAAACAGAAGTTCACTTTAGCAAAAGTGGAGCGATTTTAATAATGTTTTAACTTATAAATATTATTGTGTTGTGAAGAATCAGTATTCTTCGCCACGACCTTAAATTGTAATTAACGATGTAGTCTATGTACAGAAAGTGAAATAAAATCCGCCACTATCGTGCGAAATTCAAACATTGAACTCAACAACAGCTCATTTATATTAGCCATAATCATTCCACACAGCAGACGAATGAAACAATAAATTCGTTTCAGAATGATGAACTACAAAATTAACTCTTGAACAGGATTGGGGTGTATGCTTCTTTGACTCACAACGTGCTATCGACAACAATTTCGTAGCCTACTGTGCTTGATGACGCCAATGTGGCAATGCTTCCATGAAAACTAGCGTACGTAAGTATTAATCTGAGGACTTGTAATGTTTTGTACGTTTTCATAATTTAACTAAGTAGCCTAAACAAAATATTGACCACGATACGATAGGTCTATAATAAGAAAAAACAAATGATAAAAGAAATCCAGTGAGTATTTGCCGTTATTATTTGACGGCAGTGTACAGCCAATTATTTTGAGGACCATCTTAGAGGATCACTTCTTGAATTATAATAATAAAAACGCTTATTACAATTTTTTGTATGATTGTGTTAGTTAAATAAGTTCATCGACTTCACAAAATTATGTAGAAAATATGTACCCGTGTTCAGTGTGTTGTTACAAGATACGAACACATCCATAGACGTGTCGTAACCGATATCCTGCGGACATTCGCTTAGAGCACTTTCATGTCCTGTGCAGTGAAGACGGATTCTCTTCTTTTTCTCCAAACGTCCAAATCGATATCTCTCTATCGTTGCAGATTTCCTGAAAACAGTGCATAAACGGTTCGAAGTACAGCAGGCTTATAATAAACGCTTATTATAGTAAGTTGCGACTACTGCCCACTACTGGGTACTAGGAACAGAATAATTATGTTGATGACACAGATAGAACCTGTTTAGTATCAAATTATGAATAATATTATCAGTCAGTGAGTTTAGCCTATATGTAGGCCTATTTGTTTAACAGATTGCAAACAAACATGCAAAGTAAGCCTATGACAGTGAACGCTGAACAAAACACACAACAGCGTTTACAATTGCGAAATGAAAGAAACTGAACGATAAAACGCGAACACTAAAATGCTTCTTAAAAACTTGAAAAAAAACAGATGTTTACCTTGTTCGCAATATAGTCTGCAAAGTGCGGCTAGAATAGATACAACGTACTCAAAACTCGTGACGTGCTGCAGAACGATAAGTAAAAGCATAACTCATTAGGCCTACCCGAAGCCAAGCGTGAAGCAAGCGACTGCTGCATCGTGTACGTCAAAGTCGTCAGCACTGAACGGTATAAAAGTGAACCCTCCCATTAGTACTTCCAGTCGTCCTTCTGTCAGTAGATTGCCGTCTAGAAGTCGACAAACTGCGACAAAAACAACACCAATTAGTCACAGAGGACTTGCCTCTTGACATGAAACATTTTAGTTTTTGCAGTTAATTTCAAAAAACAAAGTCCGACAACTGACGTCATTGCAAACTAAGTCCCATACGCAAGTGCCGTAGGCCTACTATACATTCAGGATAGAAGCATTGTAGCTACTCGTATATGTAAATACTATTTATTGCATAAATTTTCTAATATTTTAGTGGTCACTCAAAAATATTTTACGTATATTGCATATCTATTCTAAATAGAAATCTGACAATATCAAAACATGCTGACAGAATGTTTATGATAAATACAGATTTGCCGTTGAAAAGTATAAGTAAGATAAATTTCATAAACACACGTGTGATGTAATAGACTGAAGGTATGATCCAAAATCCGGAGTTGTATCTGTAAGAGCTGATCATCATAAGATCGACATTGGAAGGTGTAAGATCGTTGTACCGCCCGATAATGTTTCTGCCTCGCTCTTTGCCTCGGCCATACGAGATGTATCCGTTCTTCCACGATATCCAGAACCACCGTAGTTCGTCAGCTGAAACCAGTCCTCTGATGTCTGTCCGTTGTACGTTTGGACCGTAGTGGAGTTTTCTGCACGTCGCAATTATCGTCATCGTAGTTTATGTAAACTGCTTTATAGGCCTAGCATTTGTGGCGACTCGTTATTAGTTAGGAACACATATGCATGCAATAATGACATTTTAGTATGGGCAGTACGTGCGACTGTATACAAAGCGGTTATAATCAAATGTTCAATCGGATAAAATAAATTTCTTTAGTGCTATAACCAGAACGACTTTGCTTTAGTTAGTTCTCTTTTAGTTTCATCGCAGATGGCTTCGTTTGCTGACCAACCGACAGGAAGTGCCCACCTGCAGCCAGTCGCCTTCTCCTTTCTCTAAGCTACTGATGATGCTTCTCATCATTAAGCTCTTAACTGTGGATAACCGAACTTCGTCGATTGTTTGTCTGCTCCGTGTCTGAAATGCCTCGATCGCCAAAGACCTCAATCACTGACGATCTTCGGTCGACGTCTCTAAACTTGTTTTTTTAACAGATCTGCCACTTAAGCGCATTAAAGATTTCTTGGAGTATGCGATATATAAATTTAGGCTACAATTTACTTTCTATTATATACAAAACAACTATTGAATAATTGATTGATCGGTTGATCTACTGATTAACACGAAAGCAGTATTTCGTAAATAACAAAAATGAAACAGCTGGACGTGCATGTGATCTTGCACATTACCGAATACAAGCATATTCGTTGTTTCCTGCTCCGACGACAATCTCATACGACAGTCGGTAGTGGTGTCCGAATTGGTGAAGCCCAACTGTTGCGTCCTTGGAAGTTTGTACTTGGAATGTGATCCAAGTTCTGCCGCTCAGCCGTATGCCAACATTCATGTACTCCCCTCCATGCACCGTAAAATTTCTATCTACAAAAATGTCGCACGTGCTTGTTTGCGACTTACCGGCACCTGTCAAACTCGTCAACAGACCCCCCCCCGCTGTGGGGCAAAGACCCTAAGTATACCTACTAATTATACTATGGTAGCTTTAAACATCAACTAAATGCAGTATTCACGTTATTGTCAAATCTCAATATAGCCTAACAAGTGGACAGGAAACCCTGTCCGCTCGATCTTTGCCATAGTATCGGCCTGCGGCCTCAATTTCTAACCCTTCCGTACTCAACTCGGCCTGCGGCCTTGATCTCGGCCTGCGGCCTTAATTTTCGGTTCTTCGGGTCTCAACTCGATCCAGGTAACTTAGCAGCATTATGGTTGCTCCAGTATGCGTTGCAGCGCTGATGATGCGTCACTATGGTGACGACGTCTATATGACGTCACAGCCAATCGCTGCGCACAACTCTGCTGTGGCCTAAGAGGTGTGGCTGCAAAATTTTAGAAAAAGTGAAATTTTCTCAAACAGACGACCCCTCAGCGACATCTCACCTAGCCCATGTCCCGGCCATGTAGAAACGGATCTGCGTGCAAAATTTCGCGGCCGTATGTTGTGCTGTTTAGAAGTTATTGACGGTCGCAACTCTCATATAGTACACATGTTGTTCTTAGAGCAAATAACGTAAAAATTTACCTTGCTGCGAAAGAGCACGGTGAAACAGTAGACTCATAGTCAACAAGCCTATAATCACAGCAGTCTTCATCCTCGCTGTATGCTCTGTAAGACACGCAACACGAATTCCCGACGAGTTTCTTTAAGTTATTGGTAGAAAATTAATAACGTTATTAAACCGTAATTTGTAATAGGCTAGCTATCAGATATTACACGGCTTTTTATAGGCCTAACGAGTACGACGAAATATCTTCGATAGCATTCATAGGCTTAACATTATCTCAAGTGACAGAATAGCCTAAATGCGTTTCGGTAGGCCTACATAAAAGTTAGGTTCAAACTGTAATGACCCAATATGTTTATGATTAATTAAAAATTGTCACATGAATAATTTTAAACTATGAGGTTTCAGTCACTCTTAAAGCTCTCAAAAATTAATATAAATTTACTTGTTAAAAATGCAAAATAAAGTTCGGATGAGCTACATCCTATAACAGATCATTTATAGGCCTATTACTCACCTGCATGCGCGATAAAATATTCGTTGCATTTAACTGCGAATCAAACTATTTTTATACTTAACAACGTCTTCCCGACGGATACATAGTCTAAAACTACGCGTAATATTGTTGCATTACGTGAGCTTTGCTTCAGTTAACTATTCTGCACATAGTAACAGTAACTATTATGTTAACAGCTCGTGTGCAGCCTAACGCTACGGTTGGCAGAGCACGCACGATGCGCATTTCCCACGCTGTTTTTCTTAAGCTGCATTTTATTACGTGCGAAAGCAGCTACTGCTTTCAGCGCGTCTTAGGCATCGCAATTTTGTCCGTCCGTCTGTCTGTTTGTTTGTCTGGCACACGAGTGGATCAGTCAAAAGCGGTGCAAGCTAGAATCACCGAATCTTCACCGTCGGCTGCCCAGAAGACTCTAGTTTCAAGAACCGTAAAGCTTTTCCATAAATTCGTAGAGGGTCACCCCTAACGAGGGCGCTAAATGAAAGGGGGGTGAACAAAATTTGCGATTTTTGGCCAAGAAGTCGCCGTATCTTAGTAAAGGTGCGAAATAGGGCCTAGGTTACTATTAATCACTAATAGGAAGTCGTACATTGACTCTCGATTGGCGCCAAATCGAATGACCTTAAATGACCTTGAACGCCAAAATAAGGGGTTTTATGAATTTCTTTGGCAATTTCGGACTGCGACACAAGTCTATATCATTTACAAGGTGGCACCACGGAACTATCGTTATGCGATCCAGATATAAAATTTGGTATTTGTATATTAACTTAACGTGAACACCTTAATATTTAGCTTAACTACTGAACCGGAACTGCTATAGGCTTTCGCGCGTCTCGTGAGCATTAGCTCAAGTTTCTTGTAACATCAATGTTCGATGTAGCCTACATATCGCCTGCTGCACTAATGGCGGCCTACATATGAAAGCTGGTATATGAAACAGTGAATTCGCTGACTAAATATCTGTTATTGCGATATGTAAGCATACATTACAGAATTTGGTTAGAGAATAATAATTTGTTGGCATTTGGGTAAAGTCTGATTAATGTGATTAATTTTGATTAAAATGACTTCACAAATAAAAACTTAAAGAACAGTAAATAGTTTAAACTTACTGCTATATTTGTTTTGCAACACTGATTCACTGAAATCGGACTCAATAATAAGGTCGCTGGCATTAAAGTACTGTCACCTAACAGTATTTCGCAAATTAATAATTAAAGTAAGTCTAATACACAGCGAAATATAATCATTTTTTCTATTTCAAAACCTACTTTTCAATACATTAAAATACGTTAAAAATACGTTAAAAATTCATCTACATTTTACAACTTCTCGTGCAGATTAAGACAAAAATAACTCAAACGAACTTGAAATCTAATTTAGCTCTGACAAACACACAAAAACGGCGCTAAGAATCTAAAGCTGAGGAGGCAAAAGCTAGGGCACATGGGGGCAATATTTTTTTGTGTGTGTCGGCCAAATTTCGATCTTTATTTAGTTGTTGTGTGCATCAAAGAGATGTAGCGGTGTCCAGGGGCAAAGCCCCTGGTCGGGAGGTCAAGCTGAAACACTTTTAGCTTTTAGACGTGCAATGGAAGCCGCAAATTTGCCTGTTTTT